>Ga0209536_100001305_pt1 | contig 41420 bp, 46 predicted proteins | sample DeeMarSeWOR28_12_FD_187461 | JGI IMG/M metagenome (GOLD analysis project Ga0209536, IMG submission 187461) | Marine sediment microbial communities from White Oak River estuary, North Carolina - WOR-2-8_12 (SPAdes) (version 2) | ecosystem: Environmental > Aquatic > Marine > Intertidal zone >...
CCTTGCTGGTCAGGTATCTGACTTTCTGCGAAACCTAATAATGGCTGCTGACCAAGGTACCTTTACCTTGTCCGGACAAGCTACCGACTTTCTCAGATATCTGACAATGGTAGCCAGCCAAGGTAGCCTTACCCTAACTGGCCAGGACACCGGTTTCTTTAGGGTAAAGACCATGGCTGCTGATTACGGTACCTTCTCCCTTACCGGTCAGATATCTGACTTTCTGCGGAATTTGATAATGGCTGCTGGGCAGGGTACCTTTACTCTAACTGGCCAATCGACTGGGCTATTGGCTCAATTGCTGCTAACTGCTTCTCAAGGTACCTTTACTCTAACTGGCCAGGATGCCAATTTCTTCCGTGCTAGCACCTTGGCAGCGAATTTCGGTACCTTTACCCTAACTGGTCAAGATACCAATTTTATCAGATATCTGATAATGGCTGCAGCCAATGGGGTGTTTACCTTATCTGGCCAGCCCATCGATTTGCTTCGTATTGTAACGATGGCAGCCAATCATGGTACCTTTACCCTAACCGGACAACCTACAGGATTCTTCAAAGCAGTAACATTAACCGCAAGCCAAGGTACCTTTACCCTAACCGGACAAGCAGTAACCCTAACCAAATCCGGTGCCAAACTAACAGCAGAGCAAGGTACCTTTACCCTAACCGGACAAACTACCGATCTCCTACATATAGCTGAGTTAGTGGCTAGCGAAGGCACCTTCTCCTTGGCTGGAGAAGTGATCGATTTTCAGTTACTACGGCAGCTATTGGCCAACCAAGGTACCTTTAGCCTAGTGGGGCAAAATTCTGGGCTCCTAGCTGTGCACAACCTTCTATCGGAATACGGTACCTTTACCCTAACTGGTCAGGATGCAGACCTGACCTTGGTGGGTTTGGTTACCGCTATAATTGCCTTAACCCTTAAGAATAGAAGGGTTGGCTTTACATTGGAGGAACGAGATGTAGACCTAACCTTAGAACCAAGGGTATTTGATTTCATTTTACAGGAGTTAGCTAAACGAGAATCACAGGAGTAAAAAATGGCAACCTTTGAAAAGATAAACGACTTTGTCGAACACCTTGCGGAAGGGGCACACGATCTAGATACCCACCAATTAACGGTAGCTCTAAGCAATACCAACCCTACTGGGGAAGGTAGTAACCCGAAATCTGATGGGAACGGATTATTGGCCAATGTTACCCAAATTTCCTACACCTACTGCTCCAGCAGAGACATTACCCTTACCAGTAGTTCACAAACTGGTGGTACTTACAAATTGGTGCTGACAGACCTTACCCTTACTGCTAGTGGTGGGGCTGTTGGACCTTTCCAATGGGTTTACATCTACAACAGCGGTACCGCTGTTCTGACCAATCCGTTGATTTGTGTTTACGATTATGGCAGTGCCCTAACCTTAAACGATGGAGAACAGCTAAACATAGATTTTGATGCTACCAATGGGTTGTTCCAGATAGCCTAACAAGGGGTAATCCGTGGCATCTAGAGAAGTTGCAGAGGGTACCGTCGGTCAAGGTGTAGACGAGATAATCGCATACACCATAGATGTTTCTAACTGGGGAAACTTGCATGCTTCCCCTAATATAACCGTTGTGGTGTGGGACGATACAGGGACCAATGTTACCAGCATTGTTATGCCTAGTGGTACCCCATCGGCTGTCGGAAATGTTATAACCTTACCTCCTCTAAAATTGCTGACTGCCAATACTTCCTATAGGGTAGAGGTTAAGTTTACCGAATCTGGAAACAACGTGTTAGAATGTATTCTTCCCGTTGCTGGAGAAGAGTAAAGTTTGGTGCATTTTCTGCTTGGTAACCCACCCACAATAGGAAGCGAAACGGGTAGCCCATAGGCTATAATAGTGTTTACCAGTTAACACGCTGTGTGTTAACCCTATCCAAAATGGAGGTGCAAAATGGCAAGCAAAATTGATTTCAAGAAACCGGAGCACGCCGCAAAGGCAGTCGTAACCCTTTACCGACACCAAACCATAGATGAGCAACAAGCCTTCAGTACCGTTTATCAAAACGAAGTTGGCTTTAATGCCGTCGATGCAGCGTTTGGTAGCAGTATAGCCCAACAACTGCTAACCGGTAAAAAGATGACCCAAAAGCAATTTGCGGTATTACAGAAACTACTCCCCAAATACCGCAACCAGTTAGAGCAGTGTGGGTGGGAAGATACCCCACTGCCTGAAGGGGTAGATACCCTTTGGGAGCCAACCCCAAAACCAGAACGCAAAGGGGATGGGTTGCTTACCATAGATGACCAGGGTAGACTGGAATTCATTCCATATGTTTATCCTACTCAGCAGTTGAAAGTACATGGCTGGTGGAGGGGTAGTAGAAAGAACTGGACTTGGGTAACCCATTTTAACCTAGGGAATGTAAACCTTCTTCTAAGGCTATGGCCAGATACGCAAGTAGACGATACGGTACAGACTGCGCTCGACCAATTGTTAGAGAAAGATGAGCTACCTCCAGAAATAGAAAAACATCCTATTCTGTTCCCCTTTCAAAAGGAAAGCATACAATTCTTAAACGGTTCTCCGAAGGCTATGCTAGCCTTGGCTCCAGGATTAGGTAAGACTGCTTGCTCCATTTTTGCGGCAGACATCGCTCCTAGCTCCGAGCATATACTTATTGTGGCACCTTTAACGCTGGTGTGGAACTGGCAGAACGAAATACGCAAATGGTTAGGGGAGGATAGCGTACAATTCCATAGTACCCCAGATAAATGGCCAGAGCCAGCACGTTGGGTGGTAACCAATTATGAAACCGTGGCTCGGAACCTGGAAGCCATAGAGGAAATGGATTGGGATATTCTAATTGTAGACGAAAGCATTCTGGTTAAGAATAGGAAGGCTAAACGAACGCAAGCCATCAAGCAATTGGCCAAGGGTATAAATAGGGTTTGGGAGTTGAGTGGTAGTCCTGCTAGTCGGTTCTACGACGACTTGTGGGCTCAGTTTAACATCTTAGACCAGAAACGGTTTCGCAGCTATTGGCGATTTGCTAGACAGTATTGCCATGTTGTAGATAACGGCTGGGGCTTGCAGATTGTAGCCAATCGTATCGGTTCTCCGGAAAGGTTACAGCAAGACTTGGCCGACATATACTTCTGCCGCACCCAAGACCAAGTATTGGATCTGCCGGACTGGCTATTCGAATCCTACGAAATACCTTTGTACCATGACCAATGGAAACCCTATATGCAGATGGCTACCGAATTCTGGGCTGCCTTACCTGAAGGGGATGTAGTGCTGAGCCCCAACGTCCTAAGCCAACTAACAAGGCTAATCCAAATTGCTAGCTCCCCAAGTATTATAGGTGGGAAGGCTAGGGCAGCCAAATGGGATGCTGCTATCGATATGCTAGAATGGGTGGGCAAACCGGCTATAATCTGGACCAACTTCATAGCTACAGCGAAAGGGGTAGCTAACCTGGCAACAGAACGAGGTTACACAGTTGAGGTATTAACTGGCCAAACCCCACAGAAGGATAGGGAAGCCATCGTACACCGGTTCCAAACCTTAAAGACCGATGTTTTGGTAGCACACCCAAAGGTAGGAAAGTTTGGCCTTACCCTTACCGCTGCCCAAACAGCCATTTACTTGGAGCGGAACTATGAAGGCGACAACTACTACCAAAGCCTCCATAGGGTTAGAAGGATAGGTACTACCCAAAGACCCCTGATTATCCATCTGTTGGCCACTGACCCGGATGGGCTAGGTGTAAGGACTGTAGACCACGTCATAGATAAGGTACTTGAATACCGCAAAGATGGAAGTTTAGCCTTAACCACAGATCTAATTAGGAAAGGAGCGACCGAAGATGGAATCCCCACGATTTAACCGCATTTTTGTAGTAGAGCCTAGCCACGATTTCTCTGCACTGAAACCGTTCTGCCAAGAGATTGTGTTCCTGACTACTGGTTACGAAACTGCGAATCAGTTAACCAAAACCATAGCCCATAACCTTTACCTACAGAAATTTGATCCTGAGATGGATGCGGTATTGCCAGTGGGTAGAGTAGTGGCTTGTGTTGTTACCGGTATTATTCTGGGCAGGAGCCACCAGAACAAAAGCATATGGCTGGGTACCTATAGCAGAGAAGAAGGGTACCGATTCATGAAGGAGAGTGTGCGATGAAAATGGTTACAGACAATTATAGCCATACCCTATTATCAACCTGGCGTCGCTGCCGATACAAGTTTAAGCTGAAGTACATAGACGGTATCTCCGGTCCTGGTGGGATAGGTATGGTTAAGGGGAGTGCTGGGCATGCTGCTATGGCTGAATGGCACACCAACTGGGATGCCGACAAGGCTATGGCAGCTGCCTGGGAGAAATACGACTCTGAGCTAATCCGCAACGGTTTCGTGTATGGGGAACCGGAGGAGCAAGCTTGGGAAGAGTTGGTAGAGGCTCTGGGCAGATATTTTCCTTGGAGTGAAACTAACGACCAAGGTTTGGTTATGGTTAAGCCAGAGCTGGAATTCCATATCCATTTTGGGGACGATGTACTTAAAGGTTACATCGATGCGGTAGTACAGAATCGGATTGGGCATGTCTGGTTGATGGAACATAAATTCCTTAAACGGGTATCTACAGGACATCTAGATCTAGACCCCCAGGTTGGTATCTATATGTTAGCCGCAAAATTGCTAGGCTATGACCCCCAAGGGGTAATGTATAATATCGTACGGGTAGGAGGAGGACCCACAGCCCAACGAGAGCCGGTAGTTCGTAAACTTCTTTATCGCAACCCAGAAGGGTTAACAGCTACCGCAATGGAGCTACAAGCTCAGATATCTGACATCCACAGCTGGTTAGATAACCCAGATCGGCCCATATACCGTACAGCTACCAAGGATTGTACCTGGGATTGCCCATTTTATAATGTTTGTTTAGCCATAGAAGATACCGGAGATGGTGAACCGGTATTAGCCCAAATGGCAAAGGAGAGCGATTGATGGCGGAGGAAGCAATATTTAGAATCGATAGTTTACAGCGTGGTGGGTTCGACCCAGATAGGGTAAGGATGTTGGTGTATGGGGAATCCGGAGCCGGAAAAACTACCTTTGCCAGTTCCTGGCCTAGTGTACTATTTTTGGATATAGACGACGGATTGGCCAGCGTCCGAATTCCCGTAGATAGGGTAAGGATAGAAGACTGGTATGTTTTGGGGGATGTATTCGACTTCCTCCAAAGGGGAGAGCATGCTTACCGAACGGTTTGTATAGACAGCGCAAACGAAGCGCAAAGGTTAGCGATGGATTCCGTATTGGAGGAATTTCCGGAGATACGTCGGAGCTATGGTAGCTTACCTAGCATGTCGGACTACGGTAAGGCTCTAGACGATTTCGACCGAATGATTAGAGCCTTCAAATCCTTACCTATTAATCTGCTGGTCATCTCGCAGGTGGCCCCAAAGCAGTATGAAGTAGATGTGGTGAAGCCACAGTTTATTGGGAAACATACGGCCAATAACATAACTCGTATGATGGATATCGTTGGGTACCTTTACAAAGCAGAAGGAGGCAATAATGCTAGGATCTTGACGTTCGATGCTGTGGAGTTTGTAACCAAAGACCGGAGTGCGGTCTTACCTACCAATATAGAAAATGCCACCCACGCCGATTTGTACCGGTTCTGGGATGGGATAACGGAGGAAGAATAATGCCAAAAACATACGAATCAACAGCGGTAAAGACCGATCGCAGCAGTATGCTACCCGAAGGTGTACACCGAGTGCGGGTAGTAGATTTTGAGGAGAAGATGGGAGGTAGTGGTTACCCTTACTGGGCATTCACGCTGGAAATAACTGGCTCTGATTGGGAAGGCCAAACCCTTTGGAACAATGTGAGCCTTAGTCCACAAGCTAGGTTTAAGATGGACGAATGGCTAGATGGGTTTAGCACCCCAGAAGGCGAAACCGTACACGGAGAAGAGTTTCTGGGGAAATATTGCCGTGTTAAAATCAAGCATGGGGAGTACCAAGGTAAGAAACGACCGGAAATTGAAACGGTACTACCAGATGCTAAACCAAAGCGCACCCGTGGCTCCAAGACGGCCATCCAGGAAGAAATCCCTTTTGAGGTAAGCGGAGTATCCGCCGAAGAAACCGGAGACGTCCGCACAGATAAAGGGTTACCAGGAGATGTAGTTCCTTCCAAGACCTCAGCCAAGAAACGTCCATTTTAGCTGTTTAAGGGGTTGTTATGGAAAGCATCCTAATAGGCATAGATCCCGGTAAGAGCAGTGGCTTGGCTGTAATACATCAGGTAGGAGATGTACGGGCAGTGGTCGCGAAAGATACCATTTGTGAACCCAACCTAGCCATACAATGGGTGTCCTCGCAGTACCAAAGGTACAAAGGGATACCTACTACTATTGTGTTAGAAATGCCAGCTAGACGCAAACCAGGCAGCGATAAAGTTTACCCCTTGTTTGTAAGGTTTGAAGACCTATTCAAGTCTTGGGCTACAGAAGATCCTAATCTAACTGTTGTCGTGTTTGGTCCAGGTACTTGGAAACCATTCATCAAGGCAAATAAGTGGAAGAGGCCTAAAGGGTATACACAGCACGAAGCGGATGCTTTGAACATGGTGCGTTTCTACCTATTCAATGAGGAATTAAAGAAGCGCACCATTACAACCCCAGATGCATTTAAGAAGATAGCAGACAATCTATTAGAGGAGATGCAGAATGCTAAACGAAAAGCTGAAGATAGCGATATTAGGTAGTGGTCCCAGTTCTGCCTTTGCTTCCCGTGCATGTTATGACATGGGATTCAGGAACATAACCGTACTGAGTCAAACTGCTAACCAGCACGGGCACTTTCCAGCAGGAAGTTTCTACCTTCACTGGATACCGGAAACGGTACAAAAAGAAAGAACCGTTGTGTCTCAAATGCTGTATACTTTTGCTACTGGTAGCCAGAAAGCATACATAGCTAGACAATACAACGGTACTGTGAAAGGGAATGTAAGATCCAGTTTCCCGAAACACCCAACCCTACATAGGACTTGGGACTACAGTATTGTACAACCCTTCCTATGGCTCGGAGCTACCTTCCGCTCCCAAACTTTTGGAAGCGACGAAGAGATTGAGGAACTGTTAGAACTGTATGACTTGGTCCTACACGGATTCCCTAGCTACGAAAGTCGGTACCATTATGACCCACCCCCAAGTTTCCCGGTAGCTACCTACAACCTACGAAGCCCATTAATGCGAGGTACTTGGGAGAGATTTTTGGACCTAGTCGGTATATCGATCAACACCGTTAATAACTGGGTGGCGAAAGTTTACCGACAAGGATTACCTCCTGCTTGGCCTGATTCTCCCAATTGGATCTACTACAACGGTACCCAAGATCTTCCGTTTGTTAGGTTTAGCTACCTATGGGGTATGGCCCATGTAGAATTTCCAGTAAACTACCACACACAGTATCCAGAGAAGGTTAAGGCTATAGAAGACACCACAAATGGTTGGACATCTATTCAGCGAAACCTACTACCTACAACCCAACTTTGGACCAAACAGATAGCCAGTAACATATACCCAATTGGGAGGTTCGCAACATGGGATTCGACTCAGTTAAGCCACGATACCTACTCCAGAGTCTCTGGGATTCTCAACAGCTATACAACCGAAGGGTAAGGAATACCCAAACACCGGAAGGAATTGATTCCCAGGCATACTGGAACAAACAGTATCTGTTAGGATTAACCAGTGAGATCGGGGAAACCTTACAGAATCTGGATTGGAAACCCCACAGACGCCAACCTGTTCTGGCTAATCGAAGAAACCTTGGACTAGAGCTATCAGACCTAACCAAATATGTTCTATCCTTATGGGAGCACAACGGATTTACCCTAACCGATATGCTTTACTACATTGGGGAAAAGACCAAAATGATAGAAGAGCAATACCAGATGGACTTCCAACCTATCCCCAACAAACCAGTAGTTATAGCAGATATAGATGGTACCCTTGGGGATTACCGCAAGGGATTCCTAGATTGGGTTAGGGAAGAACACGGATTACTAGAAGACCAGGTAGATAGGGCAGCCAGCCTATTGTTCGATACAGATATGAACATGCCGTATCCTACCTACTATGACCTCAAAGAGGAATTCGAAGCTGAGGGAGGGTATGGCTGGCTGCCACCTTATCTAGATGGGATAGATTTTCTACAGCAGCTGAGAGATAGGGTAAGCTATTCTCTGGTCGTTTACACAGCACGACCTGCCGGTAGATACAAATACATATGGTTGGATACCCTTAACTGGTTGCACCGCTATGGGCTGAATCCTGTACAGCTACATATAGGAGGAGCTGAAAGGGTATTGCTAGCCTATGCTCTATCCCATACCTATCCGGTACTGCTATTGGAAGATAACCCAGACTTGATCAAACGAGCCAGCAACGCCAGTTTACCGGTACTGGCTAGACGACACCAATACAATACTGGGTTAGATGGGCTGCCCCAAGTCCAGATGGTAACAGATTTCAGCCAGTATCTAGACTGGGCAGAGGAGGTACTACAATGGACTTAAAGAAACTACAACAGATTCGGGAAAAGCAGATGCAGGAATTCTTCGACTGGTGCATGGAAACCTTTAAGGAACGGAATGCCCAATATGGCGACGCCATACGGGTAGGAGGGTTCATTGGGGCAGCCATAACCTTAGTCGGAGATGCTGCGAGATTACATAGCTTGGTAGTTAATACCGCTGGCCAAGGCAAACAACCAGACCGAGAAGCCATTGGTGATACCCTTACCGATATCGCCAATTATGCTGGCATTACCGCAGCTATGTTACAAGATGACAATATCCTAGGTGGCTTCAATGCCCCATTCCCGGTGTTACCGGTATCGGAGGAAAAACCCAAATGAGCAATATGATTAGACGAAGTCTAGACCCAAACGGGGAACACGACAGCCCATTGAGCCAGTATCGTATCGATTGGGGATACGATAACATAGAAGTAAGATTGCTATGGGGACCATACGACCGAGAAGCATTTAACCGTATGGTATACAAAGCAGTACTGGCTACCAGGGGCAGCGATATTAGGGAGGATAGTTACGATCCTGAAGTGGTAGCAGAAGCATTTTCGGGAGGGTTAAATCAGTGCCTTGAATGGGCAACAGTAGTGTTTGAGATATCTGGTGTTAGTCGTGGTTTAACCCATGAATTGGTACGCACTCGCAAAGCAAGCTTCGCCCAGCAAAGTATGCGGCATACCAATATGACCGGAGCTAACCTACGAATGCCTGAGTACATAGCCGACTCAGGATCTGTGGTCCAAGGTTGGTGGGTAGAAAGTGTACAACAAGCCATGCAAGCTTACGAAGATTTGGTACTGGAGGACTACCCTTACCAAGACGCTCGTACCGTATTGCCTATAGCAACGGAAACCTATATCGTAGCCGCATATCCTATCAGTGTATTCCTGGCTACCTACGCATACCGTGCGTGCCATATGTTCTATCCTGAAATTGTGTTTCTGTTCAGGAGGATGAAGGATGTGCTAGTGGCTGAAATCCCTTGGCTAGAACCGTTCATAAAGGTTAGCTGCGAAAAGACCAGACCCAATGGCGACCACCCCCACATGTGTACCTACCAAGGGTGGGAAAGGGTGGAAGGCCACTGCCCCTTGGCTTGGGCACAAGAAGACAATCGGGTTTGGAAAAGCAGCAAATTCGAGAACTAAGATGGACGAAGAAGACTACCGGCAACAGCTGGAACATATGCAAGCTAACGACCCAGACACCCCTATAGAAAGCAAAGGAGGGAATAGGATGAAGACCGAAGATTTGTTAAGGTTGATGAACCGGGAAGGAAACAATAAGGAAGACGAAACCTACTGTTTCATTATGCATACCCACATAACCATACCTGAGGGTACCCATAACATTGCAGCCAGATTGCTAGGGGTAGCTCTAGAAACAGCAGTTAGATTTGGTGATATGGAATGTACAGGAGTATCCTTCCATGTAGGGGTAGCCAAACCGGATTCCGACCCAGACCCCACCGATCTAGATATCCACTTACCTCAAACCGAAGACGAAGTTGCTGCCTGGTTAGCTGGCTTGTTCCTAGGAGGCCTAAATTGATATCGGTTATATGCCCAAGGTGTAATAGCCTGGATATAACGTGGGGCAGTACCGAAGACCTCCGGTGTATGGGATGTGGGTACGAATTTCCCCAATGGTTCCCCTGCTGGTACCATACAGCGAATCCGGTAAGGGTAGAGGTACTGCCCCCACCGATAGAAGTTAAAGGGATAAAACATGACGCACCTAGCAGAGCCGAAAATCCTGAAACGCTGCCACGGTAAGACTACGGTATTGGATACCGAAACTACCGGACTGCGCTGGTGGGTAGACGAGATAATAGGGGTAGCTGTCCACTGCCCAGAGGAGGATATAGCAGCATACATCCCTACTTTAACTAACAAAGACAGGGAAGAAACCTTTAAGGCTATTCGGGAGCTACCCCCAACCACCACCCTATTGAACCATAACATCAAGTTTGACCTACACTTTATGCGGTTAGATCCTGAGCCATACCGCATCTTAGATACCACTGTAATGGTACACCTAATAGATAGCCGGTTTAGGAAAGCATTAGCTGATTGTGAGAAGGTATTCTTGGGGACAGATAGCAAACGCCACCATGTAACGGAAGCACCCAAGAGGAAGAAAATTCACGAATGGCCTCTAGAGGTGGTGGCAGACTATGCCATCAACGATACCCTGGTGACCTACCAGCTAGCAGAAACCTTATGGCCCAGGATAGAAGAAATGGGGCTGGAAGACCTGTTCTTTAAGGATATGGAGTACCTTAAACTTCTATGGAAGATAGAAGAAAGGGGTATTTTGTTAGATACTGGGTTTATCGTAGAAGCCAAAGGGGAATTACAGAAGCACCTATCTGGGTTAGAGCGAGAACTGTACGATTCAGTAGGGTACAAGTTCAATTGGCGCAGCCATAAACAGTTAAGCAAAGCACTATACGACGACATGGGGATTAGCAGACCCATCAATCCGTTTGCTGATGCTGATGGGGTAGATCGTAGCCGGTTCGCAGATACGGGTAAGTACAACAGCACCATGACCAGTACCTTTATCTTGATGGAGAAGGCCAAGCACCCTTTAGGAGAATTGGTAAGCACCATACGAGAAACCGCAAAGTTGATGTCCACCCTAACCCAATGGACTACCGAACAGGATAAGAATGGAGCGGTACATACTACCTTCAATCTAACCGGTACCAGAACAGGTAGATTAAGCAGCAGTAAGCCCAATATCCAAAATGTTCCAAGCTTTACCCGGAACAGATTCACCCAAGGGGTATACACCGGAGGCACAGAGCGAACGGAAGAGTACAACCTACGGAATGCCTTCATTGCCAGAGCAGGATACCGATTTATTGCAGTAGATTGGAGGCAGATGGAGATGCGGATGTTTGGTATTTTATCCGGAGACCCATTTATGTTGGATAGCCTTGCCTCTGGTAGAGATGTACACGCAGACATAGCTGAGGCTGTTTGGGGAGTTAGAGATAAAGTACACAGGGAGTGGAGCAAGACTATTTCGTTTGGACTAATCTATGGGATGACTACCGGTAGCTTACAATTCAAACTTAACCTTACTCCACAACGAGCTAGGGAAATAACAGAGCAATATTGGTCTACATTCCCTAGGATTAGACCATGGTTGTTCGGTACAGTAGACCAGTGTAAGCAAAATCTTAACCTGAGGTATTGGTCTGGTAGGTACTGGTGGGAAGAAGCCGAACAATTCATGTACCGTGGTGCCAATGCTATGATTCAAGGTGGCTGTGCCGATATCTTAAGCATAGCTGCTTTACGGGTAGATCGTTGGTTTGAAGATAACCCCAAGGTAGATGGTCGTATTATCAGCTTGGTACACGACGAGATTATTTCGGAGGTTAAGGCGGAGTTTGTGGAGCAGGTGGTTACAGTTAAGCAGGAGATAATGTTGCTGCCAGACCTGTTTAACATACCCTGGTTTAACGATGCTAGGGTTGGACTATCCTATGGTAGCCTAGAAAATTACACCAAGGACACAAACTATGGGGACTGATAGTGTAGCCGAACTACTGTTAGACATATTCGGGGGAAACCCTTACCACGCTGTGGGGAAGCGGAGGTCTGATGGTAGAACTGCTTGGTATGAACCGCAAGAAGGCCCAATAACCAAAGAGCTGATAACGCAGCATTTGAACGGAGAGACTATCCTAGGAGCATATCCGGTTGATTCAAAAAATAACTCTGTGCGTTGGTTGGGGTGGGATATAGATGCAGCCGATAACCTTAAAGAAGCCAGACGCATAACTGTAACCATAACTAATGAGATCCAACATTTACCCTATGTGGTTGAGTTTAGCGGAGGTAAGGGGTACCACGTACTGCTATTCTTAGAAGAACCAATGCCAGCTAGCAAGGCCAAAGCATTCTCCGAATACATAAGGGATAAACACAACCTCCCCAAAGTTTCTCGTAAAGGACATTCGCATGTAGAGTGCTACCCCAAACAAGCTGAGGTAAGTTTATCCCAAGATGGTACCCGACAGAAGGTAGGAAATCTACTCAAACTACCTTTAGGCCAACATATCCTTAGCAACGAATGGAGCCGGTTCGTAGATATGGGGAATGGCTGGGAAGACGGCCCAAGCTTACCCCCAGAGGAAATGCTACTCCTACGAGTAGACCCAGCTATGCTGTCCTTAGATGGGGCTGAAGGAGATAAGTTAGACAAACTGGCTTATGTATTGGCTGGGGAATGGATATCAGGAGAGCGACATAACCTAGCCTTGTTCATAGCGGGATACCTAGCCAGCAGCAATTGGACTGAGGAACAAGCCGAAGACCTAATAACTCGGATCTGTACCTACAGAGACGACCCAGAAATTGATAATAGATTACAAGCAGTAACAGAAACTTTCGCAAAACACCGAAAAGGGGAGCAGATAGCTGGGTACCAACGTCTCGCAGATATACTACCGGCTCCAGCTATGACAGCAGTGGTACAATTGGTAGCCGAATTGGCTGCGCCGGATACCGCCAAACGCATAGAAAAGATAAGGTTTGCCAAAGGACCAGTTTGGAAGAAGGAAGAACGAGCCAGCGCACTAATCTGGTCCCACCTAACTGACCCAGAGATAGGGTTAATACTGCGCACCCCAGGCGACGAATTCTATTGGTATGATGTACAGAATAGGGTAACAGTAAACCTTCGTTCGGTTAGGTGGGAAGCCACCCTTTACCGGCTATTCCGCATTAATGTATCCGAAGCATTTGGAAGGCACATAGCTACCATAATAGAGATGAAGGCTAGGATGGAGGCCATAATGATCGATGTGTACAAAGGTAGCTATTGGGATGGCCACGATTTGTTGGTAAACCTTGGCGACTCTCGTGTGTGGAGGTTAGATGGGGAAACCATCTCTGAGGAAAGCAATGGTGAGAAAGGTATTCTGTTTGCTACTACCGAATGGCACCGAATACCTACACCCAATTTCGACCACCCAGTGGATGTCTGGTCTAGGCTGGTAGACGATATCAATTTCGCCAGCGGCACCCATACCCCTATTCCCGGAGAGCAACAAGCAGAACTGCTCAAAGCCTGGATACTCAGTACATTCTTCCGAGAAGAGCTACCTACTAGACCTATCCTTACCATGTTAGGGGATAGTGGCAGCGGTAAGACGACTGCGGCCAAACGTATCGTACAGATGCTGGAAGGGGTAGAAGAAAATGTGTTAAGCATAGAAGAGGATAAACCAGATTTTTGGCGCACGGTTATAGCTAACCACAGAATATTCTGCTTGGATAACTTAGAACAAACCAGGGCACGTTGGCTTATCAATGGGCTAGACCGGATTGCTACCGGCTCCATGATAGAGATTCGGGAGCTATACAAAACCAACGCATTGTACCGGATAAAGCCAGACTGTTTCGTGGTCCTTACCGCTGTTAATATGCCTTTCAGCAAGGACACCATATTCCAAAGGTTGCTTACCGTAAACATGGACAAGCTTGTAAGTTTCATTCCCCAAAGGGTATATGAACAAAGGATGAAACAGGATATCCACGGTATGTGGGGAGATATGCTACTCAAGCTTAACCAGGTAGTAAAGACCTTGCAAGAAACCAAAGATGTGGCCTTGGCTGTTACTTTACGCATGGCCGACTTCGCTCAGTTCTGCGAAAGGTTAAGGCACAGCGATGTAGTAAATGGGGATACCCTTAAGAAAGGGTTAGCGGTACTAGGCAGCGCACAACAGCTAGCACTAGCCCAGAGCGAATTCAGCGCATACCCCATTATACAAGAGTGGGTAGAAACCTATCCAGAGGAGGCAGGGAAATGGCATACGACAAATGAACTTTATGCTATACTTAGCAACCATGCGCTCAAACTAAGGAGGCCATTCCGCTGGAAGGATAGCAGAGGGTTGAGCAGCCATATTAGAGCGATGGAAGCAGTGCTAATCCAGAACCTGGGATGCCAGGTAAAGGACCAGCACCTATATGAGCATGGTCGTTGGCTGAAGGCATACCGGTTCAAACCTTTAGGCGACCAGCTGATAATGGAGACGACCGATGAAGAAGACTAATGGCACACCACTTAGCATCCTAGCTACCAGCAAGGAAATGCTAACCTTTATCCGCCAATATCCTTTGACCAAAATACCTTGGCCAGACACCCACCAAATAGCTGAATGGACCAAAACCATCGCTATCTTCGAGGAGCGGATCAAGGCAGTCAACATAATGCTAGCCGACGCAGACGAACAGCTGCGCAAACCGATGAAAGAACTATTCGGATACCCAGTAGAGGAAACCGACTACCTACACATACAAGGAGATAGCGATGTTCCATTTTAGAGGACCAACCCCAACCCAAAATTGGCCAGAAGCAGTAGCAATGCTACCGGCTAACTATTCCATCAAGGCAGTAGACAACGTCCAACAGCTGTCGGAAGCCAAATCTATAAACCCTAATATCGTAACCATCCTGCGCCATTACGTTGCCAACCAGGTACCAGGCGAGAGCTACCAAAAGAGCCGAATCGCTGCGACCAACTTCTTCAACACCTTTATCGATGGTACCTTTATCAACGGCAGCACCGCAGGAGTACCGCACCGGCAGACCGATTACGTCGAAGATTTCAACGAATATGCTTGGTTCGCCAGCCAAACCCCAGAGGAACATATGGTGTGGCGAGGGTGGGCATTAGCCGCATTGGATGTCTGGTACGAACAATTTTGGCCAGAGCTAGGTGTTAATCTATGCCTTGGCAATATCCCAGTAGGCAACGACTGCGATTTAGCTGTGGCCGAAAGGGTAGCCTTCTGGACCGATCTATCCCAGAACCGAATCCCCCGAATCGGTTACCACAGCTATTGGCCAGTCAGAAATCATACCATAGCTGGTGGCTATGATGGGGACTGGAAATACTACAGCGGACGATGGACCGAGATGGATAAGCGATTCCTAGCCAATGGGCTCCGAGTGCATTGGGCCATAACGGAAGCAGGAGCAATAGGCTACAACGGCCAATGGCCAAATATCGGCCTTAATCCTAACGATGGTTGGCTTTTGCCTTATGTACACGATGGGCGAATCAGCGAATACCTAAATACCATCAAATACTTCATGAATCGCTGGGCTATGTGGAATGCGACCAACGGCCATCGGTGCCTTTCCCCTAACCTATTCGATACCAGACCAGGAGAAAGTGGATCCTGGAAAAGCTTCCAGCTGTACCAGCCAAACCTCAACACCATAGCTACCTTTGCGGCCCAAAATTGGCTCCCACAACCTCCCGAAGAGCCGGAACCTAACCCACCAATCGTGGATCGTGTGGTTGGAGTAGATGTGTCTAGGTGGCAAGGAAACATCCGCTGGGCCAAAACCAAAGAAGCAGGAGCGGAATTCACTTTTGTTAAGGCTACCGAAGGCTACAGCTGGGAAGACCCAAAATTCCTCCAAAATATCGAAGGAGCCAAGGCTGCTGGGCTGCTAACCAGCGCATACCACTATTTCAAGGCTGATTTGAATCCCTTAAACCAAGCCAATTGGTTCCTAGCCTTGGTAGGAGAAGCGGAAGCAGAATTCGGCAAGTTGGAGCTACCGGTAGCAGTCGACGTCGAAGAAATACCCAATACACCAGGTTTCGAATCTAGGTTGCTTACCTTTATCAACCGTGTAATCGATGTTAGAGGACGAAACCCCATCCTATACACAAACCCTGGGTTCTACCGCAGCCACCTTTCTAATACGAATTGGGCCAACTACTCCGATTTGTGGATAGCCCATTGGAATGTGCTGGAACCAGGATACCCAGCTACCTACCCTGACTGGACGTTCCACCAGTACACCAATCAGGGAGATGGGAAGGAATTTGGTGCTGAATCCCTAGCAATCGACCTTAATCGATTCAATGGGAACCTAGAAGCTTTGTTGGATTACGCCCAAATAATCCCACCAGGTAACACCATTAAACTGTTGTATGGTACCAACATAAGGTTAACACCGCAATTCAGCGGAGAAATAGGGTATGCCAACAAGCTTATCTCCTTACCCGCTGGAACCGAACTGCCTTACCTGGGCACCACCTTGGGCGAGGAGTACAATGGATCGGATGAATGGTATGTGACGGAGATGGCGATTACTTGGGGGAATACGGGTACCGTTATCAAACCTATGTTACACAGCAAGTTGGCGGTCTTGAAATGATGAACCTTGAGGAAGAAGCAATAGTAGTGCGCAAGTATAGCGGACGATATGATAGAGCATTCTTCAGGCTCATTGGCTCCGCTCTAGAGTGGGCCGACTTTGACGATATTTCCGCTATAAAAAATGCTTTTCCAGAATGGTGGTTACGATGTTTGCAAAATGCTAAGCTATTAGAGGAAAGAGGTAGACCATTAGAGTAGGTATACCATTTTCAAGGGGGAGGGGTATTCAATGCCCCTTCCTACCTCAATATACCTAGGAGGAAGAATTGACGGGTACCCTATTGTGCCTATTGTTTAGTGATTTCCCTATAAACCCTTATCAACTTTATCTGGTGCATCATTCGTCCTAAAACAATCTATATATTTGTGGAAGGTTTACCTAGAAACACTTAAATAATAGGCACAATAGGTAAGGACCAGGGGTATTTTTGAGGGGCACTGCCCCTATATATAGGGGTACTGGGGTCATTGCACCGGTAAAACATCCAACCTTAAGACAATGCACCAGTGTAAATGTTACCATAGTATAGTTTGCCTAATAGGTATTAGCCAAAGTATAAACAATGGCCTCTTCTGCAGCTAGGTACAAAAGTCATGGGCTCCATAGCCTATTTTTCCTCAGCTCCACCCTGGAGTGGAGCAAAGGACGATCGTGTGTGCGCGATGAGGGGGAGGTCAAAAAATCGCTAACAAAGGAAGGAAGGCTCCCGGTATGGTTTCCCCGAAAAATTGAAGGATCCTACCCAGATGTGACGAACTGTAAAATGACGTTCAGTGGGAATAGGCACACAATTCTTAATGTACTCAAGTGGAAGATTAAAGAATTATTAATGTTATGATGAACTCGTCAATTTTTGCTAGGCATATACTCCCGAAGGGAGTATCATTCAAGGTGTAGTTTGGTTAACAAGTTAATAGCGGGACCCAAATAAGGGAAAGCAGAAACGCAGGGTAAAGTACCCAAGGCAACGAGGTAGAGAAACCTTCCGAAAGAATCGCAAAGTACAGCTAGTCGGAAGAACACCTCTGAGGTGACGAGAAAAATACCCCCAAAGTAAGTAAATACCTCCCCTAACTTAACAAGAAAATAGCCTAGTAAACACCGACCCAGGACCATACGGGTACCCCAGAAACCCCAGAGACCAGGGTTAAATAGCTTACTTTTTATGTGGATACTTGGTTATTTTATAACCTACAACAGAAAATACCCCTGATAACACGGAGCCAGCGAGACTTGTCCCACCGGATAAATAGTATGCGAGACTTGTCCCTACTACCGGAAACGGCTCTCCGGCTAGGGGTAGAAGTATGTGAGTAGGTGGTACCGCTATTGTTCCCCGCCACTCCCTGGTTGGGCTCGAGAGGCGATAGCGGTACCACTTACCTACATAATTGTTCAAAATGGAGGACAAAATGTCTAAGTTTCCGTATCCAGAGTACAAAGACCATCCTTTCGTAGTAAAGGTAATGGCAATGCCGTTGGATAAATTGGAAGTTTATGCCCAAGAGCTGACCACCCAGTTTAACAACATGGTTGAGCGAGGAGATATTGAACGCTCCGAGCCCATCGAAGAAATGGCCAATGTCGCCTGGGATATCTACTACTGGCGGGATTGGGCTCAGCAGGAGTATGGCGATCGTCCACCGTGTTAAGGCTACATTATCCGGCTAGATGGTAGGAGCTATCTAGCCGGTTATGTGTTCTTAAACAATAATCCAAAATGGAGGATACGATGTCTAAGTTGACGATAACCACCAGCCCAGAGTTAATCAGGCTGTTGGGAGAGAAATTGTACGATAACCGGCTAGACGCAATTCTAGTCCGGGAGCTTCTACAAAATGCTGTAGATGCTGGTAAGAAGGGTAGCCCAATCGACATTTATACCAACTACCACGGTTCTGAGTTTGAGATAATAGTAGAAGATCGTGGTTGCGGGATGAGTGAAGATACCCTGGTAAATGTGTTCCTAAATATTGGTGGGAGTTACAAACCCAACAATGAGGATTCTACCGGTGGGTTCGGTATCGCCAAGGTGGCTCTGTTCAATGCCTATTCCTGGGATGTGTTTACCCTAGATCACAAGGTAAACCAAGATCTGGAACTAAGCAAAATCAGCCGTAGAGTTGGTACGAAAGTATCGGCCAGGGTGCGGTTCGACAGCAGTTCTACCTGGGACATGAGGAAGGCTCTTCGAATGCTCTATACCTGCGATATACCTAATGTGGTACACAACGGGGAAGAGGTTGTGCCTTTCAAACCTACTGGTCGGATAAATCGGTACACGACTGAAGACGGTATTGATTTCACGGTTCGCTTCGCTAATGGGTTCCGTACACCGGGAATGGGTTACGATACTTGTGGGTATGTAATCTATCGGATCAATGGTCTAACTCAGTGCATAGAATACGGTGGTGACGATCTTGATAGAGCCCAGAAAAATATTGTGGTTGATTTCGGCAAGATTGGTTATCGTCCTACCGATAAAGGGTACCCCTTTAGCATGAGCCGAGAGAATCCTACCTACGATGTTAGGAAGGTTATCAACGAGACTGTCCGGGAGTTAGCCAAGGATACTCTCTCAACCATCGCTAATCAAGGCAGGGGAGAAATCAAGAGGTGGGAGAATCCGAATACCGGTTTGGTCAGCTACTCCGACGATGGTAGGATTTACAGACCCGATCTAACTGATCGTAGAATTGCGAAGCTTTGGGGTGCATTGATTGAGGTCATGGTTCCTAACAAACCTTGGACATTCGCAGTTACCAACGAAGTGGATACGATGGCCTTCTTAAAGGGTAAGGACGAACTCGGAATTAACCCTTACAAATGGGTTCTCAGTACCCAGGATCTAATTGACCGGGAAGATAGTGGTGCTTTTGTGATGGCAATGTGGCACCTAGCTTGCCATGAGTTGGCCCATCTACGATACGGGTACCACGATGAGGACTTCGCCTCAGAGGAAGGTAGAGTAAGCAGGAGCACTATCGCCAATGTGTTTAACAACATGAACGATTTAAGGGTGCTGGCACGTCGGGTTTGGGGAAAGTAGGTTAATGGTAAAGCATCCGGGCAGGTAGTAGGAGCTATCTGCCTGGTTCTTTGTTATTAACCAGGAGCGAAAAGCTCCCCATATTACAACCAAGGAGGTTGAAATGTTTTTCGTAAAGCAGTATCTAGGAACAGTTCAAGAGGCTGAGGCCATTAGAACAAGGGTTGCCGAAATCAAGGACCAGATTGCCCGACTCGAGGAGGAGCGGGAAGGTCTTACAGGAGCACCCAAGGCCAAGGTTACTCGACAGCTCACCCCATTACAGGCAGAGCTGAGTGGTTGGGTACAGGAAAGCAAGAATAGGTATCCGGCTCCTATGGAGCCCACCAAGGGATACGAGTTGCTGAAGGAAAGACTCACCAGCGGTCAGTCCAAGGCTGCGGAGAAGCTTGCTAAGCTCAAAGAAGACTTCTTGAAGGATCCGATCAATACCGTGGAGCGAGGTAAGTACATCGTTGAAGTACAAACTACCTACGAGCTGTTCTCCCGGATGTTGGAGTCTTTGGAGGGAGGCAATTTCCTCTCTCCGTTCCATGCTCTGTTATATGTTTACCATGCGCAGTACTATCGGATTACCGAAGAGGCCATGCGAGTGGCCGATCGGGGTGCGGACCAAAGTACGAATGTCTATTCGACCGCAGTTGAGCGGGATAAAGCAGCGGTGAAGTTGCAGTGGCTCCGTTGGGATTTCCAGTATGCGGTGCACGAATTGTTCCAAATTTGGGATCGTGTGGCCGTCCACTATGCTTTAGCTCCCGACGAATGGGCAGCTCTCGTCAACCGGTTCTATGCGAAGAAACTGTTCGTCGCATATGGTGGTTGGAACGACCACTCCGAATATAGAACAGCGTGGGCATTCGACGAGAACGAAGCACGTGGTAAACTTCAAGATACGATCTACCATCGGGACAAGATGGAATGGGAAAAGTCTGGGTCTAAGGTTAGGGTTTCCGACAAGGAAGATAGCGTGCGGAACGACCTAATCGAAGCGATGGAACAGATTCAACGGGAGTGCCAGGCAGGTGCTTTCCCAGCCCCAAGATTTCTTTAAGGTTTGATGTTCCAGGCACTAGCCAATTCTTTAAGGTTAGTGCCTGGCGATGAAACCTTAAAAAAATGTCAAAAATCATTTTTCCAGCATATAACTATACATTGGGAATGATGAAATCGTCATTTTTCCTGAGGTAGGAGTGTTTCTAGGTTTGGGTGGTTTTTCCATTAGCGACGAACCTAGTGATCGAAAATGATGTTCTGGAGCAATTGTAAGGTTTCAGCATTAGAATTTTGGTATTAGAATGACCATAGAGGAGGTGGAAATGCATTTTCCTAATACCAGGCAGAACGGCCAAGGTGCTGTTCCTAATACCGGTTAATTGCCGGAAGGAGATGACAAAATGTCGACAAAATACAATGGCTATTACATCGATTGGGATGGCGAACCTTTGCCAACCGACGACGAGCCAACCATCGTCCATTGCGTCCACGAAAGTGTTTGTCCAACGTGCGGATGGGCTCCGACGACGATTGTAGATAGGTACGATCCGATGGTCGATAACCCAGCCAGCTTCACAGACGACGAAGCACCGATGTACTTACCGCTATCGCAGGTCGTCGAAAAATACGAATACAACGATGCGATAACGGTACAATGCATCAATGGGCATAAAGCAACGGCAGAGCCGACCGCATTCGGTGATTGGCATGGATGGAGGAACTAAAATGTCCCGCATTATAGTTAGGTTTGGCTTGGAAGAGGCGCAGACCTGCGCCGACGATTTTATTGCCCGTGGAGTAGTATGTGGTGGCTGCAAATGGTATAGCCATTGCGGTGTAGGAACCCGCGATGCCCGATTTTTGCAGCAGTTTGTGCGCACAATAGATCCGCTCGGAGCCAATGTTGAGTTGGTTCCCCTAACTTCCCTGGGAGGTAAGTAAAATGGCTGACAAAGAGTTAAAACATGTAGAACACGTCTGCGACATTTGTGGGAAACCCTTGAGTGACGAAGACAGTGTGGAAAGGGGTATTGGTCCTGTCTGCCTGAAGCACGCCGAATTTGAGGCGGAGATTCAGGCTAGGCTGGTGAGTCTCCAGGTAGATACCCCACCGGAGGATTACATCCCTTTAGAGACGGCATTGCAGCTATGCTCTGATATGGGAATCCCCCACGGCCGATTGGTTAAGGCTATGGGTGGCGATAGGGTAGTAGAAGAGCCTATGGGTCCTAACTTTATCCCTGTTTATGTAGGGAAACGCCGATTCCGTTGGTTGCCAGCTGGAGTATTGGCCGAAATCCCGGAGCTGTTGACCAAGGGTAGCGATGCCCCTAGGAAGAAGAAGGCTACCAAGAAGAAATCACCCAAGGTCCATACTTTGAAGGCGGAATCTGGAAAATTCGAGTCTGGTCCTAGCATCCTAACCGAGATGTTTGCCCCCATTACTACCGGTAAACTGCCCAGGCAGGAGAAGCTTTACGAGGTACAGGAGGATTATGCCGGTTTCGCTGTGGCCGATCTGGTAACCCTGAAGGAATTCAAGGCCAAGATTAAGGCTGATAGCGGCATTGCGATCCAGCTTACCCGTACCACGAAGGATGGAGCTACTGCTTACAAGGATGCCAATGGGTTGGTGGTTCTTAAGACCATCGACTAAACTGACCTTGATATTGTAGCAACACGCTAAACTAGAGCCCAAAGGTACAGGATACCTTTGGGCTCTTTTGCGTTTAAGGGGTACTGTTGGAATGAGCAAGAATGGAAAATCTGTAACCACGGTGGAGCCGGTACAGACGGTACTTCCTACCCCACAGACATTAGGGTTAGATCGCCTTGAAGAGAACGACGTCAAACGTCTGCTTGCTAAACTTCTCCGCAGCAGAGCGGAGGCAGAGACGTACATTACCAGTTTGAAGGTGAAGCAATCCTATGCCGAATATGCGGCATTCATGCTGTGGGATTTGATTGTACACGGTAAGGCTATGTTCAGCGACGGCAGTACCTTCGAGATAAACGATTACGACGAGTGGCTCAAAACAGTTAGGTTTGTGTTCAGTCACCTAGACGGTCCTGCTAGGGATGGGGCACAGTTTACCGGTATAAACATCTTCAAGGTGTATGCGGGATTTGATCCAGACCAAGTATAGTGCAGCAGAGCTGATAGCCAAGTACCCGTTGCCTGAACCGGACGAAGAGTTTGGCCCAGAAACGATGCCTTTCCAACCCTATGGAGGGCACATAGATTTGCTATACAGCCATGAGCCGGAGGTAGTTATATCTGGTCCTGCAGGTACGGGTAAGACACGTACCAGCCTTGAGAAGCTTTACATCTTGCTGCACAAGTATCGTAGGTTGAGGGTACTAATGGCTAGAAAGACCAGAGCCAGCCTTACCCAGTCTGCTATGGTAACCTTTGAGAATGAGGTTATCCCACCAGGAGCCAATGTAATCTGGCGGACAGGGGAGCAGGAGTACCGGTTTCCGGATACAGAATCTGTATTGGTGGTGGGAGGGATGGACAAACCTAGCAAGATACTTTCTACCCAGTATGACATCATCTATGTACCGGAGTGTACAGAGCTGTCGGAAGAGGATTGGGAAATTTTAAGTACACGAGCTAGGAATCCGGTGCTAGGCTATAACCAGATCTTTGGGGACTGCAACCCTGGGCCACCAACCCATTGGGTGAAAGGCAGGGAACACGGAGGGAAGCTCAACTTAATCCCCACGACACACAAAGACAACCCAGTGTATTTTGACCATGCCATTCAGGATTGGACCGAGATGGGTAAGAACTACCTTGCCAGGCTGGAACAGCTGTCTGGTGTCCGATATTTGCGTCTGGTAAAGGGTATTTGGGCAGCTGCTGAGGGTATGATATACACGGAATACAACCCAGAAATCCACCTAATCTATCGACGCCAGATTCCGGTAGATTGGCGTCGGGTAAGGGTTGTAGATTTTGGCTATCGGGATCCCTTTGTTTGCCAGTGGTGGGCCATATCTCCAGACGAGAAACTTTACCGGTACCGGGAGCTATATGTTACCCAGAGAACGGTTAGCCAGATGGCAGCGTTGATTAACGAGCTGAGTAGAGCTGAGATAATAGAAACCACGGTATGCGATTGGGATGCGGAAGACAGAGCAACCTTAGAAGAGAACGGAATACCTACTGTGCAGGCCATCAAACATGTAGTTAGCGGTATACAGAAAGTTCAGGATCGTCTTAAGGCTAGGCAGATATTTTTGTTACGAGATAGCTTGGTGGAAACAGACCATAACCTTAGAGCTACCCGGAAACCTACATGTACTGAAGAAGAGATAGATGGGTATATCTGGGGCAACAAAGTAACCAAAGAGGCACCAGCTACCGATAGCGATGACCATGGATTAGATTGTATGAGGTACATGGTAGAATATGCTGATTTGTACCGTGCTAATCCTACTGGAGGCATATACGTATGAACTTCTTTGAACGAATCAGGTTTGTAATATCAGGTACCAAATCGGTAGCTACTGTAGTTCCTACCTGGGAAGAAGGACGACCGGTAGAACCAGAAACCAAGTATGAAGACATTGTTAAAGAAGGGTGGCGAAAGAATGAGTTGATATTTGCTTGCATCAATAAGACAGCGAATACAGCCAGCCAAGTAAACCTACAGATCCTGTCCATGGATAAGGTGGTGGTAGACGACCACCCCTTAAAGAAATTGATAGACCAGCCTAACCCTTTCATGTCTCAATTTGATTTCTGGTACAGTATCCTAGCCTTCCAGAAGCTTGCGGGATGGGCTGTATTCGAGAAGGAGCGAAGTGCCAGTGGTCAGCCGGTAGCCTTATGGCCATTGCGGCCGGATTGGGTCAGCGAGATTCCTAGCAGCCAAACGGTTATTGGGGCATACAAGTATCAACCACCTGGTGTGAAGGCAGCATACTTGGCTCCACAGGATGTGCTAGCCTTCAGGCTATTCGATCCGTTGGGAATATACCACCACTGGCCACCGGTAGCTGTAGCTGCTAGGATTGGTACGGTAGACAATAGCACCACTGACTACCTTGCAAAATTCTTTGATCAAGGAGGCATTCCCCCAGGTATTCTAAAGACGAAGATGAAGATCAACGATGCAGTAGTAACTGATTTGCGACGTCGGTGGTCGGAACGATACGGTGGGTTCCAGAACTGGATGGCTCCAGCGGTATTAGACAGCGATGCTGAGTACCAGAAGGTTGGGCTAGATTTTCGAGAAATGGGGTTTGAGAATCTAGATGCTAGGAATGAGGCCAGAATTTGTATGGTTCTGGACGTTCCCCCTATAATGGTGTCGGCTAACATAGGGTTGCTGCGCAGTACCTTTAGCAATTACAGAGAGGCTAGATTGGCTTGGTGGCAGGATTCCTTGTTACCGGTTTACAAGAATCTGGAAGATACCCTAATATCGGGATTTGTGGAGGATTTTGGGGACTTGAAGACCCAGTGGGATTTCAGCAGTGTACCGGCTCTTCAAGAAGAGCGGAGTGCTCGTTGGGAACGAGCCATTAGCGCATTCCAAGCAGGTGCCATAACCCTTAACCAATTTGCTGGAGAAGTGGGGTTTCCGGATTATGGACCTTGGGGAGACGTCTTCATGCGGCAGTTAAGTTATGTAGAAGTGCCTGTGCGTGGTTCTACCCCTGAAGCTAACCCTGCTATTGAGCCGAACGACGAACAAACTAGGGCATCCGTAGACTCAGAAAATCCAGCCTCTGGACAGCCTAATGAAGCTGATGCTTACGAACCTAGCTATGGTGAAAAGCAACAAGGGTTTAATGAAACCAGATTAGGTATAGAAACCAGGATGGAATCTGAGCTAGCCAAATTTCTAAAGGGGCAGAGGGGGAGGGTATTAGACAAGGTTAAGGAGAAATATGCCTGATCCGTTAATAGGTACTGCAGCATTCTGGGGATCGGAACAAGAGTTATTAGGTACGATTCTTTATCCAGAAATCCAAGCAGCAGTAGACGCAGGATTAATAACTGCTGCCGATGCGATATATGCCGCTGAATTAGGGTTAGATTTTGAGCTGCTGAATACCGCAGCAGTGGCTTTTGCAGAACAATATACGTTTGCCTTGGTAAGCCAGATTACTACAACTACAGCTGCTGCATTAGAAACCTTTATCGCCGATTGGATACGAAGTGGCAATCCGTTATCGGATTTGTATACTGCTTTGCAGGAGGCACCCGTATTTGAAGGAATGTTTGGAGCCCAAAGAGCTAGGTTGGTTGCCATTACCGAATCTACCCGTGCTTTTGCGGAAGCCAATATGATGTTATGGCGAAATGCTGGTTATGTAGAGGGTACTGAATGGCGGATAGTTGGTGGTCCCGTTTGTGAGCTTTGCCAAATGAATAGCGATGCCGGAGTAGTCGCTATGGACCACCCATACCCTAGTGGAGATACCTTACCTCCAGCACACCCAGGGTGTCGTTGTTATTTATCTCCTGTAGTAATGAGGAGGGAGTAGATTGCCTAGTTTGATAGGATTTAAGTTAGAGATAATTGGGCTGAACCACTTGATCAATAGGTTTGTAAGGTACAAAAGTGAGTGGGAAAGGGAACAAATCAAAGCTACCGAAGAGGCAGGTGATTTTATACTGCAGAATTTGCCTTCTTATCCTCCCCAACCAACGGGTAGTCGGTACAGACGTACAGGTACCCTGGGCAAGAGCCTTACCCGAAAAGCTGAGCGAGGAAGGGGTGGGGTAGTAGGTACTGTGGGGAGTAGAGTTGTCTATGCCCCATATGTTATTAGCGATAAGAAGGCTGGAGGTAGGGGACCACAAACTGTTGTTCATAAACGCCACGGATGGTGGACGCTACAAAGTGAAGTAAAGAGGATGCGGAAGAGTATAGTAAATGTATACAGAGCTGCTCTGCGGAGAGTCAAGCGGAACAGTTAAGTTAGGGGTAATGGTATGGAATATAAATCAGTAACCATTGAGCATAAGTTTATCGATGACCGCACGGTGGAGGGTTTCGCCAGCATTACCGGTGTTTTGGATTTGGGGAACGATAGGGTAGCCAGTCGTGCATTCAAGAAGACTCTTAAAGAACGAAGCGATAAGGTTAGACACCTATGGCAACACGACTTTGACCAGCCACCCATCGCCCAGATTCTAGAGCTGGAAGAGGTTGGGGAAGACCAGCTACCTACGGCCATCACGAGAAAGTTTCCGGAGGCGACTGGTGGCTTGCGTATTGTGCGTCGGTACCTGGATACTGATATGGGCAATACAGTATTGGCTGGAATCAAGGCAGGTGCCATCAACGAGATGTCTATAGGCTACGACCCAATCAAAGTCGAGTTTAAGGACGAAGAACAAGATAATGGACTCAAGGTTCCTACCCGTATTCTGCGGGAGGTTGCCTTGTGGGATACCAGCGATGTTAACTGGGGTATGAACCCAGCGACCATAGCTGCGAAATCCTTAGATAAACCACTACCGGACTGGCGAGTGGCTCAGCTACTGTACAACGCAGACTTGCTGAGGGAAGCGATAGCCGATAAGGTATTCGCATTGCCAAACCCAGACCGATTTCTATCCAAGCTAGACGAGGCGATAGCCTTGCTAACAGCCGACCCGAACGATGGTTCAGTCACTGAAGCAATACTTAGACGCATTTCGCTAGCAGAGCGTGCATTGGAAATTTAGTTAAGTATAGGAGGCAAAGATGGCTGATGTAGCAAAGCTTCGCTCTAGGTATGCGGAGCTGATTAAAGAAGCCAAGACTCTGTCTGAAGGCCACTCCAACGAGGACCCACTCCCTAAAGAAACCCTGGAGAAGATTGATGGGCTGCTAGGTAAAGCAGACGAAATCAAAATCCAGATAGATCTGCTTGGTAGGGTAGCTGCGGGCACCGACTTCATGGAAGAGGGTACCGGTACCGTTGCTGCCAACCTTGGCTGGCGGGATGCTGGTCCCCAGGAAGGGGTGCACCCAGTAGACGAGAAATCTTGGCGAGAAATTGAGGTAAAGGTTACACCCTTCGAGACGAAGACCATCCGGTACTTCGTTCCACTTGCGGTGGACAAGAAAGGGTACCCCGATGCGTATGAGGCCTATCTGCGTAAAGGATTCAGCAACCTAGGACCACAGGACAGAAAGACGCTGCAGGAAGCAGTAGATTCTGCTGGTGGGTTCTTGGTGCCAGCGGATTCCCAAGGTAGTCTTTTGAGGAAGATGGCCACGATGGCTTCTATCCGACCACGTGCTCGTACGATTACTACTAGCCGAGACTTGGTTACCTGGCCGAAGCTGAAGTGGCAAACCGACGACAAATATACCAGTGGTGTCCGACTGACTTGGACTGGAGAGCAACCTGCTTCGTCCACAGTACATAGGGTTACAGAACCAGTATTCGATGTGGAGCAGATCCCGGTCCATACGGCCATGGCCAGTTTACCCTTGACCAACAACGTAATCGAGGATTCGGCATTCGATATCATGGGCGTTTCGACTGAGCTGATGGGAGAAGGTTTTGCACTGGGAGAGAACGATGTGTTCATCAACGGATCCGGTCTCAACCAGCCAGAGGGTATTCTAAGCCACCCAGATGCTATCGTAGCTGCTTCTTCTCCACCGGGAATCTATGTTAAGACCGGTTCGGCTGCTACGGTTACAGCGGATGGTTTGATCAATCTGGAAACTTCCCTGCCAGCTCAATATGAGCGCAATGCGGTATTCCTAATGAGTAAGGCTACAAAGGCAGCTATTCGGCAGCTGAAATCAGCTACTGAGGAATTGTATCTGTATCCTTATGGGACCAACATAGGACAATTCGGTCCTGTCCCCGAAAGTTTGCTGGGGTACCCAATTGTAAAGGATGAGTTCATGCCGGCACTGGGAGCGAATACGTTCCCGATTATCCTCGGAGATTTGGCTGCTTACCTAATCGTTGATCGAGTAGGTTTCTCCATGCAGGTTCTCCGAGAGCTGTATGCCGAAACCAACGTGGTTGTACTTTTGGCTCGACGTCGGGTTGGTGGTCAGCTTATCGAGAGCTATCGCCTTCGTACCCATAAGTGCGAGGCCTAAAGGTAGCAAGGAGAGATACTAATGCAAATTCATTCGCCAAGCGAACACATGTTGGTTAAGTCCAACATCCTGGTAGATCTAACCGTTGCTAGCAATAATGGTGCGACTGTTGACACCAAGGGGTATACCCGTGCTATGGCTATCTTCTACACCAATCCTACTGGCACCAACGGTACCAGCGATTGCAAATTGCAGATGGATAGCGATAGTGGTATGGGCAGCCCCACCGATGTAACTGGAGGTGCTTTCGCCACCATTACTGAAGGGGTAGATGCTCCAGGACTGCAGGTCATGGACATCGATCTGGAGAATTCCGGTATCGAGCGATATATCCGATTGGTACATACCGGTGCTGTTGCGGCCAATGGTCCAGTAGCCGGTATTATCATTTTGATGCGAGGTCGGAGAAAGGCACCCACTCAGGAACTGACTGTAGTTTCTGTTTAGTCCTCCGTCCCTATCTGGTGTGTGGGAGTAGGGTATTTCCCTACAGATACCCTACTCCCCGGGAGGTCTAAGTGGCAGCAAGTCCAAACGATTATGTAACTGTAGCCGAAATCAAGGCAGGCATGCCGGATACCGATTGGGGCAATTCCTACGATGCTTTCCTTAAGATACTAGCGACTGGTGTTAGTAGATTACTGGATCGCCACCTTGGACTAGATCCGGGATCCCTATTGGTAGATACAGATGAGACTAGGTACTACGATGGGACTGGTACTTCTAGACAATGGATTGACCCAATCGCTGCTGTTCCTACTACCGTATCTATGGACCTTACCGGAGACCAAGTTACATATACGGTTATATCTTCTTCGGATTACGAAATGTGGCCCAAAAATGCTTTACAGCTAGGGGAACCTTTCTACCGGATGGATATGAAGTTGTTGGCCAATCCTACCTACTACCTTTGGTATAGCTATCCTAACTCTATCAAAGTAACAGGGAAGTTTGGTTTCTATACAGAAGTCCCAGGGTATGTCAAACAGGTAGCCACCATGCAAGCGATTCGTTGGTTTAAGAGAGCTCAGCAAGGGTTTCAAGATGTAGGTGCTATCCGGGAATTGGGGCAGCTACAGTATGTTAAAGGTATAGACCCAGACCTGCAGAATTTCTTGGATGTAACTCCTGGAAGGATAGCGATATAATGGCTGTTGTCTTTGCTGATGCTATAGCCCAAATCCAAAGCATGGTGAAAAGTTTGGCACTAATCAAAGAAGCACCAAGCGAACCACCAGAATCTGCCAACCAATTTCCATTTACGATAGCTTACCCAGGACGTGGGACATTCCAGTTTGAAACCTATGGATGGGGTACCGGTTTGAATGAGATAGTTCTAGAGGTACACTTCGCTAGAACCAATCTACCCAAGGCGATTAGACAGGCCATACCTTTCCATGAACAATTTTTGGATTTGCTAATAGCAGACCCCACCCTGTCGGGTACCGTCACTACAGTTAACCAAGTGGATTATGAATTCGGGCAATTAGAGTATGCTTCCGTTCAAACCATCGGTTGGCTGTATACCTTAAGGCTGAAACAATTGAGGAGTTAGAATGCTAAAATACATTGGTAAAGGTAGTTGGTTTCCGGGTATTCCCGCACGAGACCTATCTGAGGAAGAGGTGAAGAGGCTAGGTGGTGAAAAAGCCATATTGGCTACTGGGCTGTATGAGAAGGAGAAGGCTAGTGAAAAGAAGTTAGCTGGGCCACCTTCCGAGAATAAATCTGGAGGTAAGTAATGGCAATTGGTATCAAGAGATTACGCCAGTTACAGTTGGCTGCGGAAGTAACTCCCGGAACTGCTGTAACTACTGCCACGGCTCTTTGGCGTGGCTTGGGTACCCTAAAGGACGATAGGGTATTCGAACAAGTAGATGAAGACATCGGATATCTGAGTGGGGTAGACCACATCTTTTCTTCCAAACTTTACGGTACCTTGAGCATGGAGCCGGTCGTGGCTACATTTGAACAGTTACCCTACATCCTAGAAGCAGGGGTAAAGACCATTACCCCAGTTCAGGATGGTACCGGTACCGATTACATCTATGACTATCCACTGAGTACTACTGCTGCGAATGCGGTCCAATCCTACACCATCAAGGGTGGCGACAACAACGAGGTAGAAATAATGGAGTATTGCCTGGTTGAATCGTTTACCCTAGATGGTAAAATGGATTCAGCAGTAATGATGTCTGCGAAATGGTTTGGCCGACAAGTGGCTGTACACGGTGCTGGGTTTACTTCCCTATCGGTCCCCGCAGTTAATCCGATTATCGCTGCGAAAGGTATTCTGGCTATAGACGACGACGATGCTAGTTTCGGAGACACTCCCGTTTCCGGTACCTTACTGGATTGGAAACTGGATTGGAAGACTGGGGTTGTACCGGTATTCGTAGCCGATAACGGAGAACTGTACTTCGAAACCCACAAGATGATTGAGTCGGAGGTTAAGTTGGAAGTAACCTTCGAACACGAAACCAGCGCAGCAGCCGAGAAGGTTAATTGGAGAGCCGGTACGAAGAGACTGCTCCAGATCCTAATAGAAGGACCAGAGGCAGCCACTCCGGGTACCGCATATACTTACCTTACCCTGATAATCAATCTACCTGGTTATTGGGAAACCTTCTCCGAAATTTCGGACCAAGACGGCAACAACATCGTTAAAGGTACCTTTATCAGCAAGTACAATGCTACTGCTGCTCAGGCTGCGCAGATTATCGTTGTGAATGAATTGTCTGCCCTACCATAACAAAAATAGGAGGCCAAATGGCTGAGAAATTGCGAATCAAATTTGACGCCGAAAGGGTATTAGACCTAATATCTGTAGATGAATATATCCTGTTGGAACAGGGTAAGGTCGAAGCCATCAAACGGGTACTAGGGAAATTTGTTCTAGGTGCCAACGGAGATTACTTACCTCCAGAGGAGGGTATGGACCGATTGGGTCGCCAACCTTTAAGGGAATTGCTCCGCTTGAATGAGATGTTGGTAGGAGCAGCCAAGGAGAGTGCTGCCCCTTTACCGAGCGACGAGGACTCAGGAATGCTATAATAGCCGGTACCAGAACGGCTCCTCCATGGATTGTATTATTGGAAGCAGCCGGTGAATGGGGTACTCCTCCATGGGAAATAGGAGGTGGGTCTAAGTTATTGTGGTATCTTAGATACAGAGTTTACCGTGGGTACTTGATGGATAAGCACGCATTGGAAATGGAGGAACTCAGGAGTAAAGGGTACTAATGGCAGACGAAACCCTTGAGGTACTGTTTATCGGTAAGGACCAGGTATCTGGTGTAGTATCCGATATATCTGGTAACATCCAAAACAATCTCCAAAATGCAGCACTAGGGGTAGCTGGTCTGGTGGCGGGTGCTGCGGGATTAGGGGTAGCCTCTGTCAGCATGGCAGCGGATTTTGATGCGGCCATGCGGAATGTCAATGCTATCATACAGCTACCGGAGCAGGAATTTGCAAACCTACGAGACCAGGTACTAGATTTCAGTCTAACCACACGAGCCAGTTCTACTGATGTAGCCAATGCTTTGTACAATGTGGTGAGTGCTGGGTTTCAGGCAGACGAAGCTTTTGCGGTTATGACTGCGTCTAGTCGTGCAGCAGGTGCTGGTCTAGCCGATACCGAAACCACTAGCCGGTTATTGATTTCAGCTTTAAGAGCATACAAACTTCCGGTAGAAGACGCTGAAAATGTAACCGATATATTCCTACAAACGGTCAATAGTGGTATTACAACCTTACCAGAGCTGGCGAGTGCATTGGGTAGAATTATGCCCATAGCTAGCAACCTTGGAGTAGGTCTAGATGAATTGGGATTCACCATTGGAGGTATGACCCAATCTGGTCTTAGCACAGACGAAGCAGTTACTAGATTAATGGCTACCTTTACACAGCTGCTGAATCCTACTGCTGAATTGCAGGATGCAATTGAGGAGCTAGGTTACACCAGTGGCTATGACCTGGTTCAGCAAAGTGGGGGAGCTCTTGGGGCATTACGGTTATTGAAAGACGAAGGGTTTATCGATAATACGGAAGAGGCTGCTAACCTATTTAGCAATGTCCGTGCGTTGGGTGGTGTATTATCTATAACCAATAGCGAATCTTTGATGGCAGCGGATGGGATAGCCCAATTTGGGGATGCGGCAGCTGGTGCGGTAGAACGAGCACGAGAACAGCAATACATGTCCTTTAGTGCTAACCTAGCCAAGCTGAAGAGCGCATTCGAAGCCATAGCCATTAAAGTAGGTACTGCTCTGCTGCCAGCGTTGATTAGTTTACTAGACTATGTGGTTCCTATAGCTAGGGAATTCGGTAGCAACCTAACTCCTGTGTTGGAGATAATTGAAGAGGTAGCTGGTAGGGTTTCAGAGGCATTTCAATTTCTGTTTACGGTAATCCAGGAATCTGGTATTGAGGGATTGTTTACAGTATTCGAAGACGGCAGTACCAGATTGGATGCCTTCCTCCAAAAATTAGGATTGGGTGAAGACGCAGCCAGAAGTATAGCCTTGGCTGTAATCGATTTGAAGGAAAGGGTACAGGAGTTCTTGGCTCCAATCGTTGAGTGGATTACCAATTTTGTAACCCTGAAGGACGTTGTGATAGCTGTAGCCATAGCCATTGGGGTTGCATTACTACCGGTTATCGTTTCCATTGTTACTACCCTATTGCCGGTTATAGCTACCTTGGGAGCAGTGGTGTTAGCAGTAGCCTTCGTTAGAAATGTATGGGAGAATGATTTCCTGGGTATTCGGACTGCTTTGGAGAATTTCTGGTATAACACCGGAGAGCCCATTTTCAATACCGTAAAGGAATGGTTGGAAATCAACATACCCATAGCCATTGAAATTCTAAAGGGTTTCTGGGAGAACACCTTGTTACCGGCTATACAAGCAGTTTGGGGGTGGATATCCGGTACCCTTATCCCATTCTTTGCGAATACGGTATTTCCTTGGTTGGCTGAAAAAATACCTCAAGCTTTGCAGCTATTATCGGATTTCTGGACTGGAATTCTAAAGCCAGCCATAGAAGCAGTTTGGGGCTGGATATCGGGTACCCTTATCCCGTTCCTAGCAGATACCGTGTACCCATGGCTCCAGGAAAAGATACCAGAAGCACTACAAACCCTATCGGATTTTTGGAGCGATGTCTTACAGCCAGCCTTAACTGCTGTGTGGGAATTCATCCGAGATAGTGTAATACCTATTTTGGAGGCTGTGTGGGATGTAATAGACGCATATTTGAACAAGGTGCTGGAAGCACTGGCTGGCTTGTGGGAGAATGTTCTGCTACCGGCTCTGGAGGCTGTTTGGGAATTCCTACAGGATAGCGTTATCCCTATTTTGAAGGATTTGTGGGCATTTATACAAGATACCCTAGGACCGGTGATTGAGTGGATTAGAGATAGATTCGGAGAAGTATCCGATGCTGTAGGAGGTATTTCGGGTGTAGTGGAAGGTGTAATCGGTTGGCTAACCGACTTGGCAGATACCATCAGGGGTATCCAGTTGCCTGACTGGTTGACTCCAGGTAGTCCTACCCCATTCGAAGAAGGTTTGTGGGGTATCAATGCTGCTTTGACCGAAGTAAACCGTAGTATGGCAGATTTTGGAAGAGCCAGCACTGGGTTGGTAATCTCGGGAGATTTTAGGAATAGGGGTACTACAAACCAAAATTTCTACCTTACCGCTAACTACAAAAATGTAGAACGAGAGGATTTAATTGCTGATGTTAGATTGCTAGGACAGATGGCGGGATAATGCTTACCTTAATCAAGAACGGAATTGAATATTCTCTGGACGACGGTACCCTATGCTACAAGTTAGGGGATGATGGTTGGGGAGCTGCTCAAGTCAGTAGGATAACGGAGAGAGGACCACAACAGCACGGTGAAACAGACCACGGGTATAGACTACAGCCAAGGGTTGCTAATCTTATTTTGGGAGTTTCTGGTACTTCTTTATCCAATCTGTATGCCAAAAGGAACGACATTATAGCCTTGTTCGGACCGGATGATTCTTTGATTCTAAGGTGGGATGATCTAGATAGACAGATAGATGTTTACTTCGTAGGTAATCTAACTATGCCCAGCTCAGAGCGAGAAGGATTCTTCCAAACCGTAGCTGTAACCTTGCGTGCACCAGACCCAACGTTCTATACCCCTACTAGACATTTGGTTTCTTTTGGATTGGGTGGAGGTGGGGGTGCTTTCACGGTTCCTATGCCGGTACCCCACGCAGTAGGTGCTTCTACTTTGGACGAAACTGTAGGGATTGAGTACGATGGATCTTGGTTAGATTATCCTGTAATTAGGATAACTGGTCCAATCACCGATCCCAAGATTACAAATGTTTCTACAGGAGATGTATTAGATTTTACCGGAACTACTATCTCAGCGGGAGATTGGTATGAAATAGATACCAGGTACGGTTACAAGACGGTGGTGGACGATGCAAGTGTTAACAAGATAGCAGACCTTACCGAAGATAGCGATTTAGCAACCTTCCACATTAGGATGGATTCCTCCGAGGTACCAGGAGGGAACAATAGCATAAAGGTAGAAGGCTCTGCAATATCGACAGCTACCAAGGTAGAATTATGGTACTATGAGAGGTATTTGGGAATATGACCGAGAAAAGTTATTGGTGGACGACTGGTGGTGCTGGAGATGGTGCTACTACCTATACACGGGTAGATCTACTTCACGTTGCTGCAGTATTGGGAGCCAGTTCTGGTTTTGAAGGAGTGGTAGCTGCTTACGAAAATGAAATGGTGGGCAGCGTTGGAGGTACCAATCTGTATAATATTGGAACTGGAGGAGCCATTGTTGATGGCAAACCTTACCGAAACGACGCCACTGTAGGGGTGACTATCCCTTCCACAGCGTCATTAGAGCGGATAGATCGTATTGTATTGCGTGCGGATTGGTCAGCACAAACAGTTAGGGTAACACGGATAGCCGGTACTGAATCCGCTTCCCCTACTCCTCCTGCCATTACCCAGACCAGCCAAACTACTTATGACATCATGCTGTACCAGGTACGGGTAAACAGCAGTGGTACAGTTACCACAGAGGTAGATGAACGAGTTTGGGCTACCATAGAGGTAGACGACGATACTGTCGAAATAGCTCCGACAGGAGAATTGCGGGTAAAGGACGACGGGATAGACGATAGCAAAGCTGGCGATAGGATTGCCCAGATTATAAAGAGGCAGGGAGGTAGCTCCACCAACTGGGGAGGTTCTTCTTTTGGAACCACCAATTATACCCCTACTGAAGTGAAAGTTCAGGCTGGTTGTATTAATTGGACCGGAACTGCTGCTCCTACAGCTACCGTAGATGTAACCTTCCCAACGGCATTTACTTATGCTCCCATCGTTTTGCTTACCCTTGGAGCTGGAAACCTATCAGGAAATGTAGGAAAGGATGTTAGAGTTATCCTTACCTCGAATAGTTTCTTTAGATTGGAATGGTGGTCTGCGAGTAACCAAACCCAACAGACCATTAATTGGTTAGCCATAGGACAGTAGCCTTGGATGAATTCAAGATTCGTTGGTTCAATACCGGTGGGGTACTTCAAGCGGAGACCATAGATTGGTTATCGATAGCTTACCAGAAGAAAGTAAACTATCCTGGTGTAGCCAAGGTCGCTATCGTAGGTACCCATTCTTTGGTAGACACTATAGCCGACAAATGGTTGGTTGAAATATGGCGTCGCAACCTTGAGCAAGGGGTAAACTGGTACAGAGAATTCGAAGGCATAGTGAGGGGGATACGGAAAATAGGGATAGACCCAGGGGTGGTAGAGATAGCTATACCTGGTCCCTTACATATGTTATCTTGGCGACATATCCTTTGGTACGCAGGTACCACCAATCGATCGGAGTTCATCAACAAAAGAGCCGAAACCATCCTCAAGACCTTGGTAACCTATAATGCTACCAGCAGTGCTAGTACAGCCAATGGTAGGTTAAGAGCAGGGAATCTATCGGTTATTTCTGTGGAGAGCGATGGGGGTGGGGGGAATTATATTTCCCACTACTGCGCTTGGGATGGGCTGTTAGAAAGTTTACAGACAGTAGCAGAAGTAGCAGGGGGAGATTTCGACTTGGTAAAGACAGGTGGTAATGCATGGCAATTTCGGTGGTATGCTGGGCAATTAGGTACCGATAGAACGGGTACTGTAACATTCAGCATAGAAAGAGCCAATATGGCAAACCCTATTTATATTTCTAACTATCAGTCTGAAAAGACGGTAGCTCTGGTGGCTGGCAAGGGTGAGGAGGAGTTTAGAGAAACGGTTACTCGTACCGGTACCAATTACAATGTATCCACGAACAACATAGAAGATTTCGTAGATGCTAGGAATGTTAAAGAGGGGGATACCCTAGGATTGAGTGCGAGAGGCGACAAGGTACTAGCCGAAAAACAGTTGGAGGCAGACTTTTCTTTTGATGTCCTCCAGACTCCTTCTTGTTATTATGGCAAACACTATTTCCTGGGGGACTTGGTAGAAGTAGAATCCCCATTTACAGGAACTGGTGTAACGAAGAAGATAGAAGAGGTTGCGGTGGCAACCCACATAGACGAGATTACCGAGATTAAGGTAGTAACTGTAGATGCCTAATCGTATCCCGATTGAATTAACTTTAGCCAAACGTGTTTCAGCATTAGAAGCTGAGGTGCGTAGGTTATCCACCTTAGAGAGTGGGGTTGGTAAACAATCCGCTTGGGCCAGAATGGTCTCGTCCTACCTACATTTGCCATTCCTCCGTTCATATTGGCCAGGAACCGTTAATATCGGTGCAGCTTCTCCGCTGTTGGTAGATCTAGCATCGGGATTTAACCTAACCCAATCTGGTACACCTACTTATCCACTAATGACACTCGTAAACGATTTAGTTCCTGCTACATGGTATCGATCTGTGGCAGCGAACTACCACTACTATGCTGACGATCCCCATTTTGATATAACCGGTTATGAAACCAATATCCATTCGATTTACAACGGTTTAACCGTAGGGTGCTGGTTTCAGCCCAAAGATTCTGTAGGAATTTCTGCCCTGCTTTCAAAATGGGATTACGATTCCGAAGACGGCCCATTTGTCCTAGAAGTTAACAGTTCGGGATACCCTATGTTTACCTGCTCTGAAGATGGAGCAATAGCCCATTCGATGGCTTCAACAGAAGTGGTAACCTTACAGAATTGGTCATTGATCGTTGGTAGGTTTGATCCTGGGGTTTCTACTGATATATTCCACAATGGGGTTTGGTACAAAAATACGACCTCTCCCCAATCTTCGCTCCATTCCGGAACCATACCTTTCCGCATTGGGATGTATGTAGATTCCGGCCCAACGAATATTTATTGCGATGGGTTTGTTTGCCATTCATTCGTATGTGCTGGCTATGTATCGGACGAAATAATTTCTGCGCTGTATAGGGATACCAGAGGACTGTTACAGACCCAAAAAGATTATACTTCTAAGGTACTAGGCATATGAGTTTGATCGCTTATTGGAAATTGGACGACGATTCGAATACCAATTTCGTAGACCAGGTTTCTGGAGGGGTATCCATAGGCACTGGTGTTACCGGTAATCAACCAGGAATAGGTGATGGGCTTACCTCTGTGTACTTTGCTGCACCTTCTAACCACAATATCAATATCTACTCTGTAATGAATGCATCGGGATTCGATCCGGACGAGGGTTCAGCGGTACTTTGGTTCAAACCAGATTCGGGATTTTGGTTAGCTTCAACTTATCGTTTCTTTCTCAACATATCGTCGACCGCAACAAGTCCAACTGAGCGGATATGGTTACAAAAGGGGTATACTCAACCCAGGTTGTCATGGGTTCGACAACCGAATGGGGCGATCAATTGGGATTCCCCCGAATTGACCAGTTGGCAAATAATAGGCTATTCGTGGTCTATTGCAAATTCTAGAATTAGGACATATTGGAACGGAGTCGCCGGTTCGACATTCGGAACCGTGACCGCTTGGATCAATCCCTTAGATTCTACACTTTGCTGGATTGGGGCTCAATCAAGTACCCTGAACGAAATGTTAGGATGGATTGCCCATGTTGCAATTTGGGACCACGAGCTAACTCCACGGGAAATGTGGAGGCTATCACAGGTATAAATAGGTACAATAATGTCACCAAGTCCGAAAGATACAGTAGCCTATTGGCGAGGAACCGTGGACCAGCGTTTGGATAACATAGACGAGAAGGTATCCGTTGTGTGCCGAAAAATAGATAGGGTTGAAGAAAAGGTGGATACCCTTATCGATACACAGCAAAATGGAGACCGGTTCATAACCTGGCAGTTTCTGCGGGAGAAGTTTACTGTACCAATTATCGTTGCGGCCATAACCTTCTTACTATTTTCAGTCATGCCTACGATTTTCGTGGTGATTTATCTAGTTATGGGAAATACCCCATAGGAGGTTAAGATGTTTCAAGATACCCTTAACTGGTTGACCAGTACAGATGGAGGAGCCTTGCTTTTGGTTATGTGGGCTGTCAGCTGGGGTTTAGAAGAATTTCCCCAATGGCAAGCACTGCACAGCAAGGTAAAATCCCTCATTATTCTAGGGGTAGCCGCAATCGTAGCGGTACTCGCTGCAGTGCTTAGCAACTACCCGGAGGCCATAGAGGCTGTGGATCCCTACTTTACACCGGTTTACTATGTAGCTCTGGCTTGGTTAGCTACCCAAACTGTCCACAAGATAAATGTGGGCAGGAAAGCAAGAGGATAAAGTGGCTTTTCAGAGACAAGGTAGTTGCAATAGGTGCGGTCAATGCTGTGGTGCGGAGGGTAGCCCAAACCAGGCTAACCCTTGGCCTAAGAATTGGCCCCAAGCAGTACAAGCTTGGGAAACCAAACCCACAATTATTCAGGCTGTCGGAAATCCCTTAGATGGAGATCCGATTGGGTATGCGGTTCGTCTAGGCAACAAAACTTATCGTTCTGTGTGGGTTACTGGTGTAGGGTTGTGCAAGGATTCACCCCCATATGGAAATGCTAGCAACTATAGCCTAGAATGCCCATTTCTCGCAGACGATCCCGGCGATGGTAGCAGACCGTGTGCGTTCGTAGGTACCCCATTAGAATCTTTGCGGAATACCTTTGTTTGCTATCCCGAAGGACCATTAATAATGCCAGACCAAGGATCTCTGGACCAATGGATGGAAGACCATCCACTATGTAGCTATACCTGGGTGGAAATACCTTAATGGCTGTTACCATTAGAACGACTGATGCTGATATAGAAAAGGGAGGTGCTTGCCTAACCGCAAGCGATGGTACCAAGTTAGCTGTAATCCTGAATTCAGCCAGTACACCCCTTTACATGTATTCTGGGATAGACGGTACCCCATCTCTAGAAGATATAGCACAAACGGGTACCGTAATCCACAACAATACCAACCCTGCCTATATAGACGCAGCCATAGATTCCAACGACAACATCCACCTGGTATCTGCAGCTGTTGGTAATGGTGGAGTAAGGGATATTGCTTATTGTATAGCTACCTATTCTGGTGGTTCCTGGACCTTTGGTAGTTGGGAGGCAGCGTTTGCAGATTATACTGAAGGAGCTCCTAACAACCCTGCGGTAGTCATATCTTTGGATTCTAACGACAAACCCCATATCCTATTTGTTGATAGGGTTAAAATGACCGGCAGCGTCCAAGATAATGTTTACTATACCGAAAAGACCGGAGCTTCTTGGGCTACCCCAACTCAAATAGGGACTAGGGCAACCAAAACAGATGTTTATATCCAACCATTTATAACTTTAAGAAACAGCGATAACATCGAAGCATTCTATTACTTCATTACGGATGGAGACCCAGCCTACAAAACATATACCGGTACTTGGAGCAGCGAATCTGTCTATTCCGAATCTTCAGCTAGGGTGTTTGGTGTAGCTGCTACTACAGGAGGAACAGTATACCGATTGCATGGGGTTTCTGGTGGGAATCTCGAAGAAAGCAACGTCAGCACCGGATATGCTCCTCTTAATCTTACCGTATTCAAAGCAGGGATAGCTCTTGACGGTACAGACCGCTATATCCTCTACATCGATTCTGGGTCTGATGTCCATTATATCTATAACACCGGCTCTGGTTGGACTGATGGTGGAGATCTTCAAACAGGTACCTATAATGCAGTCATCGTTGAGTGGGTTTACAACAACGAGAACCAGTCTGGGGAGATTAGCTACATATTTGAGGCTAGTGGCACTGTTTACTACGACTCCTTGAGCCTTGGTGGCTATGACGATTTGGTAGCAGAATACGGTACCTTCGCTCTTACCGGACAAACTACCGATTTGCTACAATTGGCCAAATTAACAGCAGCGCAAGGTAGCCTTACCCTAACTGGTCAAGATACCGGTTTCTTTAGGGTAAAGACCATGGCTGCTGATTATGGTACTTTCTCCCTTGCTGGTCAGGTATCT
>Ga0209536_100001306_pt1 | contig 41383 bp, 36 predicted proteins | sample DeeMarSeWOR28_12_FD_187461 | JGI IMG/M metagenome (GOLD analysis project Ga0209536, IMG submission 187461) | Marine sediment microbial communities from White Oak River estuary, North Carolina - WOR-2-8_12 (SPAdes) (version 2) | ecosystem: Environmental > Aquatic > Marine > Intertidal zone >...
TCGCATCCCCGTCGATGTTCGCCACCAGGTAAACGTCCGCCACCGGGTCGTGCCGCACCGCCTCGGACTCGGAGAAGCCCCCGACGGTGACGACCGCCGACTCCACCTGCGGCGTGGAGCCCGTGTCCGGCACTTCCTCGGTGCCGCCACACGCGGCGAGGGCCAGGACGTTGAGACACACGAGGCCCGTGCCGGCCGGTGGGAACGGGACAGGGGCGAATCGCCGGCTCGAACGCTCATTCATAACGGGCTCCACAGGCGGGGGTTGAATCGGACGTCGGAGAAGTGTGAATCTGAAGCGGATACGTCGGACGTACGCCGTGGGTCCGCCGCGGTGACAGCCCACCCCTCGCCCATCCGCTCATGCCGATCACCTACCGCGTCGACGCAGGCGAGGCGCTCATCCTGACGACGGCCACCGGCACGCTCTCGGACGATGACATCCTGGCGCACAAGCGAGCGCTGCTCGACGACCCGTCCGTCGTGCCCGGGATGGCGGAGCTCTCCGACGTGCGCGGCGTGACGGAGCTCGCCGTCACCACGGACGGCATCCGCATGTTCACGTCGTTCGATCGCACGAACGCGCGTCCGGACGGGCGCCTCGCCATCGTCGCGTCGGAGGACTTCACGTTCGGAACGGCACGCATGTACCAGATGGGCGGCGCTGAAGACAACGTGGGCGTGTTTCGGACCGTCGAGGAGGCGCGCGACTGGCTCGGCCTGCCTACGACGGAGTGACGTCCGCGGTCCAGCTGATCTCCACAGAGTCCTTGATCGACTGCGCCGTGGGGCACTTGACCACGTGTGAGGCCATGGCGCGGTCCACGGCCTCCCGATCCGCACCTTCCGGAAGTCGAAGCGTGTAGTGCACGTGGATCTTCGTCAGCACGATGATCCGATCCACGACCTCGTTGGTCCCCTCCGCCGTGCAGCTGATGTCCCCGTCGGCAACCCTGATCCCGCGCACCTCCAGTGCGCCGTTGAGCGTACCGAGTAGTCAGCCGGCTGCGGCGGCGACCAGGTAGTCGACCGGCAGCGGCAGGTTCGGCTGGGAGTCGAGCCCGTAGTGCGCCTTGATCGGGCCGTGGACCCCGAAGTCGACCTCGGTGCCGTCCTCGAGCGTCCCGCGCCGGTGAAGACCGTCGATCTTCTCGACCCTGGCCTTCGCGATGTAGATCGGATCGCTCATCGGGGACCTCCTTCGACCGGGAAGTGGCGATCGACCGCGGCCGCGATCTCCGTAGCGAGACGCTCCAGCTCTCCGCTCCACGCCTGAGCGACGTCTTCGGGAGCCACGGCGCCGGGTCCCACCTCGAACGAGACCGTATTCCGCTCGAGAAGCGAGCGTGCGGAGTCACGGAGGACCCAGTCGATGCCGCCCCGCCAGACACCGTCACCGCCCAGGCGGATCGGATCGAACTCCACGGACACCTGCAGGTCCACACCGTCCGTGGCATACCACGGGTACTCGAGCACGGCACCTGGGCGCAGGATCGCCTGCAGGTTCTCCGAGAGCGTCCGGCGAACCTGATCGCCCAGGGGCTCGATCCATCGATTCGTCGCCGAGTAGCGGAGCTCGTACGTGCCCACGAACTCGAGCATCTCGTAGCGGTCGATGTGCTCGGGCATGGTGAACGGGCCGAGACCCAGCACGAGCTCGTCGAGCACGCGCGCGTCGGCCGGTGGGGCCATGGAACGGAGCAGGAAGTACCGCGAGCTGTCCGGTTTGGGCTCGAGGACCGAGCAGCCGGACAGGGACATCGCGACCAGCCCGAGCGCGGCCAGCACCGCGCGCCTCGGGGTCGGGCGGCTCCCGTTCCGGCTGCCGGACATGGTGATCCACATCATGATCCACCTCCCGTGGAGCGCCCACGAACGAGGATTGCGGGGTCGCGCTCCAGGAGCTCGGCGACGCGACGAAGTGAGCGGGCCGTGAGCTCGAGCTCCTCGAGCGTTCTCACCAGCCCGACGACGACGGGGGCCTCGGGATCCACCACCGTCTGAAGCGATCCGAGCGTCTCGTTCAGATTGGCCATGCTCTCCTCGGCACGCACGGTCGCCTCCGCCACCTGCTGCCGAAGCGGGCCTACCGCCGTGTCGACGGATTCCACCAGGGCGCGAATGCTCACGGAGGTCCGGTCGATCGACGCCACGAGCGAGTTCACGTTCCCGGGCAGAGCCTGAAGCTCGTCGTCCGACACGAACTCGTTGACCCCGTCGAGCGTCGTGCCCAGACGTTCGAAGACCGCCTCGAGATCGACATCCGCGAAGCGGTCCGCCAGCTCCCGGATCTTCTCCTGGACCTCGGCCATCGGCGACGTGACCGTCGGGATCTCGGGGTACTCGTACTCGCCACCGTGCATCAACCGGTTGCTCTCCGGACGGAAGTCGAGCGACACGTACAGACGTCCCGTGAGGAGGCTCTCCGTGTCGAGCTGGGCACTGATCCCCAGGTCCAGGAGCCGCTGGACCTCGGCCGGATTGCTGAGGTCCACCGATGCGCCCCGGGCCTGGATCAGGGTCTCGTCGATCTCGAAGACGACGGGCACCCGGCTGTCGGCCATGTTCGTCGTGTCGTCTCCCATCGACAGAAGGATCGACCGCACGGTGCCGACGTTCACGCCGCGAAATGCAACGTTCGATCCCACCGTGAGTCCGTTGACCGATCCGGGAAAGAACGCGACGAAGCGCTCTTTCTTGTCGAAGGCCGTACCCGACCCGAAGATGATCACGGCCGCCACGACGAGAACGATGCCGCTGACCACGAAGCTCCCGATCATGGCAGGACTCACGTGCCGGCTCATGGCGCGGCTCCGGGAACGGCGCCGCGGTTCAGAAACTCGCGCACGGCGGGGTCTGGCGAGTGGTCTCGAAGGTCCTTCGGGGGTCCGAGTGCGGTCATGGTTCGGGTATTCACGTCGAGGAACACGCTCGTGCTCGCGATGTCGAAGATGCTCGCGAGCTCGTGGGTAACGATGACGACCGTCGTGCCGAGGCTGTCGCGGAGCTCCAGGATCAGCTCGTCGAGCAGCTTGGAGCTGATCGGATCCAGGCCGGCGGACGGCTCGTCGATGCAGAGGATCTCGGGATCGAGCGCGAGCGCGCGGGCCAGACCGGCCCGCTTCCGCATCCCGCCGCTGATCTCCGAGGGGTAGTAGTCTTCGAAGCCCTTCAGTCCGACGAGGGAGAGCTTGAGCGAGCAGAGCTCGCGCACCTCCGCCCGCGAAAGCCCGGGCACGTACTCTTCGATGGGCAGGCCGACGTTTTCCGCGAGCGTCAGGGAGCTGTAGAGCGCCCCCGACTGGAAGAGCACCCCCACGCCGCGCATGATCCTGTCACGCGTGGGCTGGTCCGCGGCGGTGAAGTTGACGTCGCCGAACCAGATCTCTCCCTTCGCCGGCTCCTTGAGCCCGATGAGGTGGCGCAGGAGGGTGCTCTTTCCACATCCGCTCCCTCCCATGATCACGAACACCTCACCCCGACCGATGTCGAAGTCCATGTCGCGCATCAGGACGAAGTCCCCGTACGCCATCGTGAGGTTCCGCACCCCGATCACGGTGTCCGTCACGATCAGATCCCGAGCTGGTAGGAGATCACGGAGAACACGCCCGCGGCCGCGATGATGAGCACGATCGACGTCACCACGGCGGACGTTGCCGCTGCGCCGACGGCCAGAGAGCTCCGACCGGACTGGAGGCCCCGCAGACAACCCGCCATCGCGACGATGGCTCCATAGGTCGTGCCCTTGATGAGGCCGGGGATGAGGTGCGTGAGGCTCACCGCATCCGTCGTCTGCACGATATACGCAGTGAGAGATTGGTCGAGCATGGTGACGCCCACCAGCATCCCGCCGATGATGCTCACGGCGTCCGAGTAGATCGTCAGCAGCGGCATCATGAAGACGAGTGCCAGCACCCTCGGCAGCACGAGGAATTCCACCGGAGACACGCCGACGGTCGTGAGCGCGTCGACCTCTTCGTTGACCTGCATGCTGCCGATCTCCGCAGCGTAGGCCGCGCCGCTGCGTCCGGCCATGACGATGCCGGTCATGAGCGCGGACAGGTCGCGTACCATCGCGATCCCCACGAGGTTCGCCACGTAGATGGCCGCACCGAACTGCTGCAGCTGGATCGCACCGACGAAGGCGAGGATGATCCCCATGAGGAAGCTGACCAGAGCCACGATGGGCGCGGCCTCCACCCCCGCCTGCTGAATCGCCAGCCAGAGGTCGGCGCGCCGATAGCTCGCCTTCCCGCGGACCCACCGGAGCATGGCCACCGTGACCTGCCCGAGGAACTCCAGGATCGAGTGAAGCCCACGGGTGACCTCGATGGTCGTCAGGCCCACACGGGTGACGAAGGCCTCCTGCTCCTGCCCCCGCTCCGCACCTTCCTTCTTCGGCACCGCCTCGGAGAGCCGCAGCAGACCGCGAACGCCGCCAGGAAGACCGTCCCGGTCCTCACCGACGCCGTGCTCGGCCGCCACGTCGGCCGCCCTGAGAAGGAAGGTGAGCAGCGAGCTGTCCCACTCGCCCAGCGAGGACGCGTCGTACACGACCCGCACGGGCCGATCGCCACCCGAGAGGCCACGCTCGATCTCGTCGACCGCCGGGACACCCTCGTGCACCTTCCAGTCGCCGCCCACCCGGACGACGACGGCGTCGGCTTCGCGCCGCACGGTCAACCGCCGCGTGCTGCCTTCGGTCGTCGCGCTCAGCTGTCCTCCTTCGGGTCGTCGCGGTACTCGCGCCAGGGGCTCGGGGTCGCCTCCTCGAAGCCGGGGCAGCGAATCATGGGGAGAGGGGGGTATCTGCGGAAGCGGGCGTCGGTTTTCGCGCGCTCACACAAATAGAAGCGAGACCCCCTCCGGTTTCCGGTGATGCGGTGGTGGCGGCAGACGCTGCACAGGCCCGCCGGATGGTCCGGCACCGCGCGCGCCCCCGTCACGTGCGGATCCCGATATAGCCCACCTGGCGCTGCGCGTCACCCCCGCGGTGCGAGTAGAGCCCACTCGTCCCGCAGCGCGTGCAGTGCGTCGAAACGGTGATCCTCGAGGGCCAGACCCCCGCTCCCGCGGCGCGCCGGGCGAGCACCGCCCTCAGATCGATCGGTGTAGGGCCCGGGGGCGTGTCCAGACCGAGGGCCTCGAACACCTCGGGGCCGACCTCGTAGCAGGACCCGCAGATCGCCGGACCCAGGTGCACGTGGACGTCGTCGGGGACGCTGCCGAAGCCGGAGCGCATCGCATCGAGTGCCCGCTCCAGGATGCCGGCAGCTGCTCCCCGCCACCCCGCGTGAATCGCGCCGACCGCACGACGGCGCTCGTCGACGACGAAGACCGGAACGCAGTCGGCCGTCGTCACCGCGAGGAGCACGCCCGGTCGGTCGGTGACGTGACCATCCGCCGGATCGAGGAGCCGGGGCGACGACGGACTCCGGGGCGCGCTCTCGCCCTCGAGCACGTGCACCTCACAGCCGTGCACCTGACGGGCGTGGACCACCTCCTCGAAGCCCGTCTCCGACGCCAGCTCGGCCCAGTTGGCTCGCACGGTCCCGGCGTCGCTGCCGCCGCTGAAGAGCCCGAGGTCGAAGTCGGCCGCGTCGCTTCGCCGGGTAGTCGTCCCCTGAGCGAGCCATGGAAAGGCAACGACCCAGCCCAGGTGGACCAGGGCCGGCAGATGCTCGACCTGGGTCTCTCGGACGAGGGTGACGCCGTCGGGATGGGGTGGCCGTGCGCACATGCGGCAAAAGCTCGGGGAACGGATCGGCGGAGCGTACCCCCGGGTGGCCCTCCAGGTGCGTCCGAGGGCCCGGAAACCCTGCATCCACCGGCGGAAATGCGGTAGGTTATCCGTCCGGTGACCCCAACTCGCCCCGCACCTCATCGCGCCGATCGGACCGTGAAGGACGACACCCTCTTCGACAGTCAGAACGCCGCCTACGCCCAGGCGATGTTCGAGGAGTATGCCCGCAACCCCGAGGCCGTCTCCGCCGAGTGGCGACGCCTCTTCGACAACGGGGCCCAGCTCGCCCTCTCGGAGGGCCTCCTGGTCCCCGACCAGCTGGACGTGGGCCGGCCCGCGGCCGCCGACGGAACTCCGACGGAGCCGCCACCACCACCCGCGTCGGGGCCCGCATCGTCGACCGCGCCTGCTCCGGCACCTGCGGCTGCCACCGAGGCCCCGACCGCCGCGCCCCCGAGCGCCGCGGATTCGACCGAGCCGGTCGGAGTCGCGCCCGAGGAGACGACGGGCACGGTCGACGCGGCCCGGCGGCTCACCCAGCTGCTGCCGGCGGTCTCACGGGCCGCAGCCCTCGTGCAGGCCTTCCGCGACCACGGACATCGGCTTGCCCGAATCGACCCCCTCGGGAGCGAACCGCTCGGTCACCCGCAGCTCTCTCCCGCGTTTCACGGAACATCGACCGAGGAGCTGAGCCAGCTACCCGCGTCGCTGATCCTGGGAGACGACGAAGCTCGCGGCCGGTCGATCGCCGACGCGCTCGTCGAGCTGGGTGCCATCTACGCCGGCTCCATCGGCTACGAGTTCGAGCACCTGGACGACCACGTGAGGGTCGACTGGCTCTGGGACCAGGTCGAAGCGGGCACACACCTTCCGACGATGCCCGACGAGGAGCGCAGGAAGCTCCTGCGACGCATCAGCGAGACGGAAGGGCTCGAGCAATTCCTGCACCGGACGTACCTGGGCCAGAAGCGCTTCTCGCTGGAGGGCAACGACGTCCTCGTGCCGATGCTCGATCTGGTGATCGAGGAGACGGCCCGCACGGGGGGGCACGACGTGGTGCTCGGGATGGCACACCGCGGACGTCTCAACGTGCTCACGCACACGGTCGGCGTGTCGTACGGCGAGCTCCTCGCGGAGTTCGAGGGGCCCTCCTACAAGGGTGGACAGCTCGACATCGCGGGCACCGGAGACGTGAAATATCACCACGGCGCCCGGGGTCATCGGATGATCGAGAGCGCCGGCGAGGTCCGCGTCACGCTGGCACCGAACCCGAGCCACCTCGAGTTCGTGAACCCGGTGGTCGTGGGGATGGCACGCGCCAAGCAGCACATCCGGCTGGTCAAGGGAACGGAGCCGAACACGGATGCCGTGGTGCCCGTCCTGATGCACGGTGACGCCGCGTTCGCTGCGGAGGGCGTCGTGGCCGAGACGCTCAACATGGCCCGCCTCGAAGGCTACGACGTCGGAGGGACGGTTCACATCATCGTGAACAACCAGGTCGGGTTCACCACGGACCCGACCGACGGTCGGTCCACCTACTACGCTTCGGACCTGGCCAAGGGATACGGCATCCCCATCGTCCACGTGAACGCCGACGATCCGGAGGCGTGCCTCGGAGCCGTGCGACTCGCGATGGCCTACCGCCAGAAGTACAACGACGACTTCGTGATCGACCTGGTCGGCTATCGGAGACACGGTCACAACGAGGGAGACGAGCCGGCCTACACGCAGCCGATCCAGTATCGGGCGATCGCCTCCCACCCGACCGTTCGACAGCTCTACGCGGACCGCCTGGTGCAGGAGGGCGTGGTCACGGACGAAGACGTCGCCACCATCCAGTCGGAGATCACCGAGCACCTTCGCGAGGTGCAGGACCACGTGCGCGAGTACCAGCCCGTGGAGGACGATCGCCCGGACGAAGAGCGAGAGATCCCGGTGGTCCCGGAAACCACGGGCGTGGACCTGGACGTGCTCGGTCGGATCAACGATGCGACAGTGGACCTGCCGGAAGGGTTCCAGCCCCACAAGAAGCTCTGGCGCCAGCTGAGCCGCCGGGCCGCCGACTTCGGTCCCGAACGTGAGATCGACTGGGGTCACGCGGAGACCCTCGCCTTCGGCAGTCTCCTGCTCGAGGGGGCCCCGGTGCGGCTCACGGGCCAGGATGCGCAGCGCGGAACCTTCAGCCACCGCCACGCCGTGCTGCACGACGCCGAGGCCGGGACCGAGTTCGTCCCCCTCGACAAGCTCTCCGAGGCCCGCTTCGAGGTCTACAACTCTCCGCTCACGGAGACCGCCGTCGTCGGCTTCGAGTACGGCTACTCGGTGGCCGTCGAAGACGACGCCGTGCTGTGGGAGGCGCAGTTCGGGGACTTCGTCAACGTGGCCCAGGTCATGATCGATCAGTTCCTGTCGTCGGGCCACACGAAGTGGGGTCAGTATTCGCGCCTCACGCTCCTGCTCCCTCACGGATACGAGGGTCAGGGACCCGAGCACTCGAGCGCCCGTCTCGAGCGCTTCCTCCAGCTGTGCGCGGAAGGGAACATGCGGGTGACGTATCCGACCACGCCGGCGCAGTACTTCCACATGCTGCGGCGTCAGGCCATCCGGCGTCCCGAGCGGCCCATGATCGTGATGACGCCGAAGAGCCTGCTTCGGCTCCCGCAGGCGACGTCCCGCGTGGCGGAGCTGACGCAAGGAGGGTTCCGCCACGTGCTCCCCGATCCGACGGTGGACGATCCGGCGAAGATCCGCCGCCTCGTCCTGTGCACCGGAAAGGTCTACTACGACCTGCAGGCACACCCTCGGAGGTCCGAGCGGCCCGATGTAGCCGTCGGACGCATGGAGCTTCTCTATCCCTTCCCCGTAGCCGCCCTCAACGAGCTGATCGCGTCGTACCCCAACCTCACCGAGGTGGTATGGGCGCAGGAAGAGCCCCGCAACATGGGAGCGCTGACGTTCGTCGGCCCGCGGCTGCGCGGCGTCGTGCCGCGCTCGGTCCCGCTCTCCCACGCGGCGCGCCCGGAGCGGGCGAGTCCGGCCGAGGGCAAGGCGTCGACGCATGCGATCCACCAGGAGGAGCTGATCCTGGAAGCGCTCGGGCTGACGACCTCCTGACACGGGCTCATGCAACTCCCGTTCGAGCTCGACCGGCCTCTCGTCTTCTTCGATCTCGAGACCACGGGTCTCGACCTCAAGAACGACCGGATCATCGAGCTGGCCTTCATCAAGTGGACGCCGCACGGAGACATCCTCGAGCGGGAGCGCCGTTTCAATCCCGGCATCCCGATCCCTCCGGAGGCGACCGCCGTGCACGGGATCACGGACGCCGACGTCGCGGACGAGTTGGAGTTCTGCCGCACGGCTCGCTCCCTCGCCGAGATGCTCGAGGGGTGCGACCTCGCGGGTTTCAACATCCGCCGATTCGACATCCCGATGCTCGTCCACGAGTTCACGCGCTGCGGAGTCGACTTCTCGCTCGAGGGACGCCGCGTGGTCGACATGCAGAACATCTTCCACCGTGAAGAGCCGCGGGACTTGTCGGCCGCAGCGCGATTCTACCTCGGCCGTGAGCACGAGGAGGCGCACACCGCGCTCGGCGACATCCGTACCTCGGCCGCGGTGCTGGGCGCACAGCTGGCCCGCTACGCGGATCTGCCCCGCGAGCTGGACGGACTCCATGCGTACTGCGAGGAGTTCTCGCCCACGCGCACGGAACTCGACCGGTGGTTCAGCCCCGAAGAGGAGGGGCGTGTCTTTCGAAGAGGCAAGCACCGGGGCACGCCACTCGCCGACGTGGCACGCGAAGCCCCCGACTACCTCCAGTGGATGCTGGGGGTGGAGGACATGGACGATGCCGTGCTCGACCTCGTGCGCGAAGCGCTCGGCGACGAGCCCGGCGGAGCCTCGTCCGACTCGTGAATCGCGCGCTCCTGAGGCGTGCGGGCCCGCGAGCATCGAATCATGAGAATTCTTGGACGCACCAGACCTGGAGCCTGACGCGATGAAGGGATCGTTTCTCCACCCTCGCACCCTCTCCCTGGGCCTCCTCGGGCTGCTCGTATCCGGGCTCGGCTTCCCGACCGCCACGACGGGCCAGGAAGCGATCTCGACCGACGACCTGAGCGCCTTCCGCGCCCGCGCGATCGGCCCCGCCGTGACGGGCGGCCGCATCCACGACGTCGAGGCACGCCCCGACGACCCGTCCACCATCCTCGTGGGGACGGCCTCGGGCGGCCTGTGGAAGAGCACGAACCGGGGTCAGACGTGGGTCAACACGTTCGCGGACAAGCCGGTGAGCACGTTCGGAGACATCGCGATCTCGCGGTCGGACCCGAACGTGGTGTACGCCGGCACCGGCGAGCAGCAGAACCGGCAGTCGAGCTCCTACGGCAACGGTGTGTACCGCTCCGACGATGGCGGCGACACCTGGCGACACCTCGGGCTGGAGGAGACGCGGCACACGGGGAGGATCGTGATTCACCCCTCCGACCCGAACACCGTCTACGTGGGCGCGCTCGGAAACCTCTGGGCCGCCTCCGAGCACCGTGGCGTCTACCGGAGCACCGACGGTGGCCGCAGCTGGGAGAAGGTCCTCTTCGTCGACTCCTTCACCGGCGTGATCGACATGGCCGTGGACCCGAGCGATCCCAACACCCTCTACGCGGCCACGTACCAGCGCCTGCGCCGGGCCTGGGGCTTCAACGGCGGGGGCCCGGGGAGCGGGATCTGGAAGTCGACGGACGGAGGCGACTCGTGGACGCGCCTGGAGGGCGGGCTTCCGGACGGGGACCTGGGCCGCATCGGCATCGCGCTTGCCGAGTCGAACCCGCGCGTGCTGATGGCCCTCGTGGAGAGCCCCGACGACGACGAGCAGGGGCTCTGGCGCACCGAGGACGGAGGTGAGCGCTGGACGCGGGTGAACGGGCAGAACATCCGTCCGATGTACTACTCCCACGTGTTCGTCGACCCGACCGACGACCAGCGCGTGTACACGCTCGCCACGCGCTCGTTCGTGAGCGATGACGGCGGGCGCTCGTTCGAGCAGATCGCGCTCGCCCCGACGTACGACGTCGGCGTGCACGCCGACCACCACTCCCTGTGGATCGACCCCGGCAACCCCGAGCACCTCTACCTGGCAGGGGACGCCGGGCTCCACGAGAGCTACGACCGCGGCCGGAACTTCCGCCGCATCAACAACTTCCCCATCGCCCAGTTCTACGCCATCGCGGTGGACATGCGAGACCCGTACTGGGTGTATGGCGGCCTTCAGGACAATCACTCCTTCTTCGGTCCGTCCGCGACGCGCCGCTGGGCCGGCATCCTCAACGACGACTGGATGCAGAACGGCTTCGGCGACGGGATGTACTGGCAGGTCGACCCGTACGATGCGCGCTACGCCTACGGCAGCTCGAACGGGGGCAGCTACTTCCGCTACGACACCCGAACGGGCGACATCCTCGACATCTCCCCCGTGGCGCCTCTCGGCGAGCGGTACCGATTCGACTGGACGTCCCCGATGATGCTGTCCCAGCACGATCCCAACGTGCTGTACGTGGCGGGGAACCGGTTCTTCACCTCGTGGGACCGGGGAAGCTCGTGGACCGCGACGGAGGATCTGTCCCGCCAGGTCGATCGGGACGAGCTGGAGCTCATGGGTGTGCGGGGGGCCGATATCACCATCTCCCGAAACGACGGCACCAGCTCCTTCGGAGAGGCCGTAACCCTCGACGAGTCCCCCCTCGACCCCGCGGTCCTCTGGGTCGGCTTCGATGACGGTAACCTGCAGGTGACCCGAGACGGGGGATCCACCTGGACCGAGGTCTCGGGGAATGTGCCTGGTCTCGCGGACGGCACGTACGTGAGCCGGATCACCGCCTCGGCCTCGGCGCCGGCCACGGCGTACGCCGCATTCGACGGCCACCGCGACGGGGACTTCCGCCCCTATCTGTATCGGACCCGTGACTTCGGCCTGTCCTGGGAGCCGCTGCATGCCGACCTCCCCGACATGGGCGTGGTCAACGTGGTCGTCGAGCACCCGGACAATCCGGCCACGCTCTTCGTCGGGACCGAGCACCATGTCTTCGCCAGCACGAACGGCGGCGTGAACTGGGCCGAGGTGCCCAACCTCCCGACGACCCATTACGACGACATGGTCATCCATCCGCGCGACAAGGACCTCGTCCTCGGAACGCACGGGCAGGGAATCTGGATTCTCGACGACACGCGTCCGATCGCCGAATGGGCGAACGCCAGCGCCCCGGTCACGGTTTTTTCGATCCCGACCGGCACGATCATGGTCTACAAGAAAGACACGTCGTATCGCGGGCAGGAGCCCTGGGCGGGAGCGAACCCTGTCGACGGCGTCGAGATCACCTATCGGCTCACGAGCGGCGGAGGCAGCGCGACGATGCGGGTCACCAACGCGGCCGGGCAGGTCGTGCGCACGATGACCGTACCGGGCGGTGTCGGCACGCACCGCGTGAACTGGGACCTGCGCCACGGCCTCGGGGACGGGGCGGAGCTGTGGTCTCGGTGGGAAAGCCCGGTGCTGGCCCGGAGCATCGCCGATCGTGGGCCCTGGGTCTCACCCGGCACGTACCTCGTGACCATCGAGTCCGACGGTGCGCGCGCGGCCGCCCCGGTCCGGGTCGTCGGCGATCCCGACATGCCGATCACGCAGGCGATGTACGAGAGCCGGGAGCGGTTCATGCTCGAGGCGCTGGAGCTCACGACGCAGATCGAGGACGCCCAGAGGAGGGCGGGCTTCGAGGTCGGTGGCAACGGCTTCCGCCGCGCCGCGGAGGCGCCGTCCACGCCGGAGGCCAGACTGCGCGCCGCGCACGACAGGGCTGACGACGTCTTCGGCGCCCTCAACGGCTCCGCCGTCCGCCCCGGCTCGCTCTACCCGCCGACCCGGGCACAACGTGCCCAGCTCCTCGAGGCGCGTACGCTCTTCGAGGAGGCCGTGAGTGAGCTCGGCCGGTGACCCACTCCCCGTGAGCAGGACGTCGGAATCGAGGCGCACGAGCGCCATGGCCGCCGGGACGCGCCGGGCTGCTTCGATGGCGCTGCTGGCGCTCGTTGCCTGTGCCGGCGATGCGCCGCGGCCCGGCGAGTCAGACTCGGCCGAGGGGGACGAGGCCACCCCGCTCGAGGGGGTGTGGGGCCTCGCTCCTCCGGCTGCCGGCACGATCCCCTCCGTGGTCGAGCTCACGCCGGTCGATCCGGCGCTCACCGCCGCGGCGCCCCGGCCGCAGCGCGCGCGGCCTCGAATCGACCAGTTCGGGCTGGCCTTCTCTCCCACCCTGCTGCTGGTCGATGCGGATACGCGGGTCGTCTTCACGAACAGTGAGGGGGCACTCGCGCACAACGTCCACCTGGTCCGGGTCGGCACGGGTGAAACGATCTTCGACGAAGACGCCAACTCAGGGGACGTGCTGACCGTGAGGCTCGCCGAGGCGGGTGGCTACGACGTCCTTTGCGACATGCACCCGGGCATGAGCGCGTTCATCTTCGTCACGGACGAGACCTACGCGGTCATGGCCGATGCCGACGGGGCATTCTCGTTTCCGTCCCTGCCCGCGGGCGCATACGAAGCCCGCCTGTGGACCTCCGACGGCGGATTCCACGATCCGGTGCCCGTAACGGTGCCCGCGACGGGCGCCGTCCACCTCGAGCTCGAGGCTTCGCGCTAGATTCCTCCTTCGTACCCCGTCGCTCGCAGCCCGCGACGGACTCCCACCACCTCCGTCTCCCCCAACACCGCCAGTCCAACACCATGCTTCTCCACGCGCACTCGGGCTTCCGCTACCTCGTGCTCCTCATGGCGCTGGTGGTCATCCTCTACGCGGCGTACGGCATCGCGACCAAGCGGGAGTACGATCGTCAGATGAGGATCCTCTCCGCCCTGCTCACGGCCGCCCTGGACCTCACCGTCCTCCTCGGCTTCGCCACCATATTCGCCGGCACGTTCTACCCGCAGCTCGGCGGACACATCGTGATGATGGTGCTCGCCACCGCGGTCGCCCACGTCGTGCACGGTGTCATGAAGCGGAGACCGGACGACCAGCGCTCCTTCGCGCCGCATCTGGTGGGGACCGCCATCGTGCTCGGGATGGTCGTGGCGGGAATCATGGCCATCGGTCGCCCCGTCGTGGGTTAACCACCCGAAGCCCGAGCCCCGTCCGTCGATGAAGAGCCCCCCTCCCCTGGCACCGCTCACCGCCCAGGCGGACGCGAGCCCCGTTGCCGGACCCGGGGACCTCGGTCTCGTCATGGGGGGAGGCGGTGCGAGAGCCGCCTACCAGGTCGGGTTCCTGCGCCACCTTGCGCGTACCTTTCCCGACCTCCACGTCCCCTACATCCACGGCGTTTCCGCCGGCGCCATCAACGCCGCCCTACTCGCCTCGCACCACGGCACGTTTCTGCAGGCCGTCGAAGAGCTCTCCCACCTCTGGGGAGATCTGACCGTCGATCACGTCTTCCGCGTCGACCCTCGCTCCCTCGCGCTCAACAGTGTCCGATGGCTCCGCCAGCTCGGCGGCGGGGGGCTCCGCGGCGGAAGGATCCAGGTGAAGGGGCTCGTGGACACCAGGCCACTGCGGGCCCACCTGACGGAATCGCTCCACGCCGTGCACGGGGAGCTGACCGGCATCCAGTACAACCTCGAGCACGGGCGCCTCAAGGCGCTCGCGGTGAGCACCACGAGCTACTCGACGGGCGTGTCCGTCACATGGCTGCAGGGGCGCGACATCGAGCCGTGGTCCCGACCCCAGCGGCGGACCGAGCACACGACGATCACGGTGGACCACATCATGGCGTCCGCCGCCCTACCCCTGCTCTTCCCGGCGGTGAAGCTCGGCAACGCCTGGTACGGTGACGGGGGCGTCCGCCTCACGGCACCTCTTTCTCCCGTCCTCCACATCGGGGCGCGCCGCATCATGGCGATCTCGAACCGCTACGCTCGAAGCCGGCGGGAGGCCGAGGAGTCACACATCCACGGGTACCCCCCACCCGCCCAGGTTGCCGGCGTGCTGCTCAATGCCGTCTTCCTGGACCTGCTCGACAACGACGCACTTCGCCTCGAGCGGCTCAACCGACTCCTGGAGGCCCTGCCCGAGGACAAGCGTCACGGGCTCGAGCCGGTGAAGCTCCTGGTGCTCCGGCCCTCGGTCGATCTGGGCAAGCTGTCGTCCCAGTTCGAGGCCCAGCTCCCGCGCTCCATCCGCTTCCTCACGCGGGGCCTCGGCACCCGGGAGACCAAGAGCCCCGACGTCCTCAGTCTCATTCTCTTCCAGCCGGACTACCTGCGCGCGCTGATGGAGATCGGCGAGCAGGACGCCGAGGCGCGAAGCGAAGAGATCGCCGAGTTCCTGTCGGACTGACCCGTGATTCCACCCCGGGCGGGCACACTGCCTCCTGGCACCAAGTCTCTGCCCGGCGCCCCGTCGCTTCCCACACGGCTCTCCGAGAACGCACCGGGGTAGGCATGCGCCCCGAGGCAGCGGGCAACGCCGCCTGTTAGATTGGGAATCCGGCCTGTGCCGGTTGGTTTGAGCCGCTCAGCCAGAAGGATGACGCGCCATGGCAGACGACAAGAAGCTCGCGACCGAGCTGGAATCCCGCGAAGTCGCCGAGCAGGCCCGGGAACAGGACTGGGAGAAGCACAGCTTCGCCCGCATGCTGTTCGAGGGAAGCCTCGACCTGTCGGTCATCCAGGCGATTCCCGACCCCGACCCCGACGAGCGCGCCCGCGCCGAGACGTTCCTCTCCAGGCTCGAGGACTTCACCCGGGAGAACATCGACGGGGACAAGCACGATCGGGAGGGGTGGGTGCCCCAGGAGGTCCTCGACGGCCTCGCGGAGCTCGGCGCATTCGGCATCAAGATCCCTCAGGAATACGGGGGACTGGAACTGTCGCAGGTCTCCTATAATCGCGCCCTGTCGATCGTCGCTTCGCGTTGCTCGGCCACCGGGGCGTTCCTCTCCGCGCACCAGAGCATCGGCGTGCCCGGCCCCCTGATGAAGTTCGGCACGGACGAGCAGAAGGAGCGGTACCTGCCCCGGCTCGCGAAGGGCGCCCTTTCGGCCTTCGCCCTGACCGAGCAGGACGTCGGATCGGACCCCGCCAACATGTCGACGTCGGCCGAGCTCTCCGAGGACGGGTCTCACTGGGTCCTGAACGGAGAGAAGCTCTGGACGACGAACGGGCCACGGGCGGACGTCATCATCGTCATGGCGAGGACCCCGGCCCGTGAAGGGAGCCGGGGCAAGCCCATCACGGCGTTCATCGTCGAGATGGAGTGGGAAGGCGTGGAGGTGGTCCAGACGTGCTCGTTCATGGGCCTGCGCGGGCTCTCCAACGGAATCCTGCGCTTCACCGACGTGAAGGTGCCCCGCGAGAACCTCCTCTGGGGAGAGGGCAAGGGGCTGAAGCTGGCCCTCATCACGCTGAACACGGGGCGCCTCGCCCTGCCCGCGTTCTGTGCCGCTGCGGGAAAAGGCTGCCTGGAGATGCTCCGCGACTGGAGCAACTCGCGGGTGCAGTGGGGCCTTCCGATCGGCAAGCACGATGCGATCGCCCAGATGCTCGGCAAGATGGCGGCCGACACCTTCGCGCTCGAATCCCTCGTCCAGCTCATCGGAGCGATGGCGGACTCGGGCAGGTTCGACATTCGCCTCGAGGCTGCCGTCGCGAAGCTGTGGGGCACGGAGACGGGATGGAGCCTCGTCAACGACGCCCTGCAGGTCCGGGGCGGGCGCGGCTACGAGACCCACGAGTCGCTCGCGGCTCGCGGCGAGACGCCCTACCCCATCGAGCGCTACCTCCGTGACATGAGGATCAACACGATCTTCGAGGGCTCGTCGGAGATCATGCGGCTCTTCATCGCGCGCGAGGCGGTCGATCGACACTTCTCGATCGCCGGGGACCTCGTAAATCCGAAGGCGCCCTTCGGCGCGAAGCTGGCGGCCCTGTTCAAGTCGGGGCTCTTCTACGCCTGGTGGTACCCCACGCGCTTCCTCGGCTGGAGCGCCTGGCCGCGCTACTCGGGCTACGGTCCCCTCGCCAAGCACCTCAGGTACGTGGAGCGAACGTCGCGCCGCCTCGCTCGCTCGACCTTCCACGCCATGGTCCGGTTCGGCCCGGGCCTGGAGCGGCGCCAGGCCGTGCTCGGTCGAATCGTGGATATCGGCGCCGAGCTTCTCGTCATGACGGCCACGATCCTGCACGCCCGCACGCTGGCCCGACAGGGCGGCGACGCACGAGGGGCGGAGGCACTGGCCGACGCCTTCTGTCGGCAGGCGCGCCGGAGGATCGGCACGAGCTTCCGCACCCTCTTCCGCAACGACGACGTGGCCACGGCCGGCGTCGCGAAGCGGCTCTTGGCCGGAGAGTTCGAGTGGCTGGAGGACGGCGTCGTGCCGCTGGACGCGTACCGCGAGCAGGCGGCTTCGGCACCAGCCGTGGCCGAGGCCGGAGCCCAGCCGGTCGAGCCCGCGACCGAGCCCGTACCGACGAGCTGAGCATGCTTCATCCGAGGGCTTTCAAGGTCACGGTCGTCTGGACCCTCGCGCTTCTCTTTCTCGGCTCCATCGTCCACGCGACCGAGTCGAGCCTCGCGTGCCCCGACTGGCCGACCTGCTTCGGCTCCATGGTCCCGGAGATGACCGGTGGCGTCTTCTGGGAGCACCTGCACCGACTCGTGGCCGGCGGGCTCGTCCTGATGTTCGCCCTGGCGACATGGCTCGCCCACCGGGAGACGGGAGATCGGCCCTGGGTGCTCCGGGCCTGCCTGGCGGGGCTGGGGCTGCTCGTCGTGCAATCCATCTTCGGTGGTCTGACGGTCATCTACAGGCTGCCCGACCTGGTCTCGACCACGCACCTGACGCTCGCCTTCACCTTCCTCACGCTCGCGACCGTCCTCGCGGCGGCGGCACACGGTGCCGCGGCCATCGAGGTCGGAGACCCGCGTGGCTCGGCCGGACCGCCCGTGACCGGGTTCGGTCCCGGCATCGGTCGCCGACTTCGTAATCTCGCGGCCGTGGCGGCCGGACTCGTCTTCATCCAGTCGGTGCTCGGCGCGCTCGTACGCCACACGGACGGAGGACTGTCCTGCCCGGACATCCCCCTGTGCCTGGGCCAGGTCGTTCCTCCACTGGTGAACATCCAGATCACGTCCCACGTCGTGCACCGGGGGATGGCCCTCATCGCGACCGTCGCCGTGCTCTGGCTCGCGATGTGGGCCTACCGCAACGCAGTCCCCACGAGGCTGCGGCGCGGCTTGCTCGCCGCGGCGGCGCTCGTGCTGCTGCAGGTCGGCCTCGGGGTGGCCTCCGTGCTGACCTACCTCGCGGTGCCGCCCGTTTCGCTCCACACGCTCGTGGCGGCCCTCCTGCTCGTCGTGCTCACCGCCGTGGCGACCTTCGCGGGGCGCGCCGAGGAGGTGCGCGGCCCGCAGCGGAGTGAGCAGCTGGCCGCCGGCCGCTGATTTCGACCCGGGCCGTCATGGACGCCACACGAACCGGTGACTTCCTGGCGCTCGTCAACGCGAGCCTGAACGCGACCAGCGCGCTCGCCCTCCTGGTCGGCTTCGCGTTCATTCGTCGCAAGGCCGTCGACCGGCACCGCCGGGCGATGCTGACCGCCGTCGGGGCCTCGGCGCTCTTCCTGGTCTTCTACGTCACGCGCGTGCTGCTCACGGGCACGCACGAGTTCGCCGGCGAAGGCCTCGCGCGCGTGACGTACCTGGCGGTTCTCTTCTCGCACATGATCCTGGCCGTCATCGTGCTGCCCTTCGTCCTGCGGCTCCTGTGGCTCGCCCGGCAGGAGCGCTTCGAAGAGCACCGGAAGCTGGCGCGCTTCGTCTTTCCGGTCTGGGCCTACGTCTCCGTCACCGGTCTGATCGTCTACATCCTGCTCTATCAGGTGTACGGATACGTGTGACCGATCCGCCCCCGTCGCGGCTGCTGGGATACACCGAAGCGGTCGTCGCCGCCTCGCTCTGGGGCTCTTCGGGCATCTTCGCGGTGAACCTCTTCCGCATGGGCGTGCCGCCGGAGAGCCTGGCGCTTCTCCGGCCTCTCGTCGGCGGTGTGATTCTCGTGGTCGCCGTCATGGCCCAGAACGTGGGGGCCCTCCGGGTGGGCCGTCGCGGCCTCGCCGCACTCTTTCTGGGCGGTGGCCTCTCCGTGGGCGTCTTCCAGATCGCCTACCAGCTCTCCACGGACGCGGTCGGCGTCCCCTCGACGGTCGCCATGCTGTACCTGGCCCCCGCGGTCGTCGCGGCAGCATCCGGACCTCTGCTCGGAGAGTGGCCTGATCGCACGCGTCTCGCCCTCCTCGCCGTCACGCTCACCGGGGTGTGGCTCACGGTGCTCGGGGCGGAGGAGGTCACGGCGATGTTCGGATCGACCGGCCTCGGCTGGGGCGTCCTCGCCGGCGCCAGCTACGGAGCGTACACGCTGTTCGGACGGTTCGCCGCCCCACGCTACGGCTCGCTGGCGACCGTGGTGTACAGCACCCTCGGCTCCTGCGCCTTCCTGATCGTCGCGGTGCCGGCAACTGGGAGCCCCCTCGTCCTGCCGGGCTCCGGTCGCGCCTGGGCCCTTCTGTTCGTATTCGCGTTGCTGACGATCGCGGTCGCCCACTTCCTCTTCTTCGACGCGCTCTCACGCCTCGACGCCAGTCGAGCCTCCATCGCGACCGCCGTCGAGCCGGTCGTCGCCGGGGTTCTCGCCACGATTCTGCTCTCCCAGGGTCTCACTCCGCTGGGATGGACCGGAATCGGTCTGGTCGTACTCGGTGTCGCCGGTGTCGGCCTCACCACGCAGGCGGACGACGCGGTAGTGAGCGCCGAGATCGCCGTCGCGCCCCCGGGTGGCGGCGTCTAGCCTCGAGTCCGTCGCCGGTCAGGACGCCGGAAAGGAGATCTCCACCTCGGCCCCGCCGTCGGGGACGTTGCGGAGCTCGATGCGTCCGCCCATGCCCTCGATGACCTTTCGCACGTGCGGAAGCCCCAGCCCGAGCCCCTCGTCCGACGTGGAGTAGAAGGGATCGAACGCACGGGCAAACGCCTCCTCCGAGAAGCCCTCGCCGCGGTCCCGAACCGTGAGATGCGCCTGCCCGCCTTCCTCGGCCACGGCGAGGTCCACCGTGGCCCCACCGCCGAAGCGCGCCGCGTTGTGCAGGACGAGGTACAGCGCATCCAGCAGAGCCGGCCCATTGACGGCAGCGTGCACGCTCGGCCCACCGAGCAGGAGACGAACCCCCACGTCGTGATCCGCGGCGAACTCCCTCGAAACCGTCTGAGCGAGCTTCACCAGATCCTGCCCCTCCCGATGCTCCTCGATCTCCTCGATGAAGAAGTCGAGATCCTGCAGTGCGCCCAACGCACGCTCGATTCGCTCCTTCAACTCCGTCGCGTCGGCGTCGTCGGCCACGCCGGCCAGGGGCTCCCGCACCGCCCGGCCGAGGTAAGCGCTCACGCGACTCACGGCCTCCCGCATCGCCGCTTCCCGCTCGACCTCCCTCGGAGCCCAGCCCTCAGCCAGGGCGGCATGGAGCGCGGCTTCGGCACTATCCGGATCGAGCCCTTCGGGAGCACGCCCTCGCCGGACCGCCCCGATCACGGACTCCAGAGCCGCTTCGTACTCCCCGCGACCCTCCTCGAGCCCCTTTCGGCGTCCTTCCTCGAGGCCGGACCTCCGCCCTTCCTCCACTCCGTCGCGGCGCCCTTCCTCGTAGCCGGCGACGCGCCCCTGTCCGTGGCCTTCCTCGACACCGAGTCGACGGCCTTCCTCGAGCCCGGCGGCGGTGCCCTCCTCGAGCCCGGCAGCCTTCCCTTCCCTCACCCCAGCGGCCCTTCCGGCCTCGAGACCGGCGCTTCGACCCGAGCCGCGACCGACGGCGAAGCCCAGACCGACCCCCACGAGGGCGGCAATGATGGCTGTGAGAACGGGATCCATGGAGTCGCTGCAAAGGGAGCGGGACTTCGGAGGGGGCCGAATCTTCGCACGCGCCCTTCCGCCGGGCAACGCCCTGCCGACCACGGGTTGCGGCATCCGTCGCACGGGCCCTACTGTCGCCCGCCGTGAACAGGGACAGGGAGCTCGGACGCCTTCTCGCGGCGTCCTCGGATCGTGAAAACCCGTCGCCGGAAGCGTTGATCGCGCTCCTCGACGCAGTGCGGCACATCGCGGTGGTCGGCCTCTCGCGCTACCTCGAGAAGGCCGCTCGGCGTGTGCCGTCCTACCTGGCGGCCAAGGGCTTCGACGTGATTCCGGTCAATCCGAACGCGAAGCGGCTTCTTGGGCGCACGTCCTTCGCTTCGCTCGACCAGGTCCCCGAGCCGGTCGACCTCGTGCTCGTCTTTCGTCCGTCGGAAGAAGCGGCCGCGATCGTCCACCAGGCTTTGACGCGGCCCGACCAACCGGCGATCTGGCTTCAGACAGGCGTGGTGTCTCGAGAGGCGGTGGCCGCTGCCCGCTCAGCCGGTCGCGCCGTGATCCAGGACCTCTGCATCTTCCGCGTCCACCGCGTCCTCATCAGCTAGGAAGGCACGCCGCGCCTCCCGGTCGGCCATCGTCGCCGCTTCCCTCAGGACCTCACCCTCCCACCGGCAAAGGGCGTCGCCGCGCCCCTGGCACGACGTGTGGCGAACGTGAGCGACGCCCCCGCTGGCCTGCTCGAGGATCCCCGCGGCGAAGCCCGAGAGCAGGTTGCAGGCGTCCCCACCCGGGTCGACTTCGATGAAGAAGATCGATCGTCCCTCGAAAACGAAGGGCGGACGCCCGACCCCTCCGATCGGACGACCGAAGAGCCTCGTCAACGCTTTGCGTGTCCGGACCCGAGCCCTCGCCAACCGGACGCGCCGCGGGAGGAAGCGCCCCCAGGAGGGAGCCTTCTCTGCCTGGGCCAGAAGTCTGCCGACCCGGTGAAAGACCTGAGCGCTGTCGGGTCGACGAATCACGAAGCGGAACAGCCCCCGCACGTCTTCGTCCGTGAGACGAACCCGCTTGCGCACGTCCTCGCGGAGCTGACGGATCTGCCGCTCGACCACCTCGCTCAGTCCGAATCGGCGCGGGATCGTCTGCGTCGGATTCTCCTCCTCCAGAACCTCGACGGGGAGGTCCATGTCACGCATGGCCTCGAGCAGCGTCAGGGCCACGATGGCCCGGATCCGGCGAGGTCCCGGATCTTCGGTCGATGGGGACGCGTCGGGCGTCAACGGACCTCTGAGGTTCGTGCGGAGGGGACGGGCGTAATGTCGGATCGCAGCCGTGGGAGGGCAACGTAGTGCCGCACGACGGTCCGTGCTCGGTCCAGCGGGTCGTAGCGAATGTAAAAAAAGACCGTGACAGGACCGCGACAGAGCGTTATATACCCCTGTCGGCCTAGCCGATAACGGGGGAGTGTGGAGGTGTTCTCGTTGGCCCACCCTGGGGGGGCTGGTTCTTCGTGCCTTCGGGGCCCTTCGCCTCCCCCGTTCTTTTTTTTGCCCGAGTGCTGATGCGGAAACGCCCGCCCCTCGGTGTCCCGGTCCGGCCGCATCGTCTACCTTACCGGGCATGAAGCGATACCCGGCATTCGACCCGCCCGAGTACGTGGCATGGGAGCCCGACCCGGCCCTCGTCCGAGCCTTCGGTGAGACCCTGGACGCGGATCCCGATCGAGCCGGCGAGGTCGCGAAGCTCTCGGACGAAGATCTCCTGTCGCTGTACCGCGACCTGCTCCGCACACGGCTGCACGACATCGGGCTCAAGCGGTGGGTACGGACGGGCGTGATCTCCAAGGCCTGGCTGGGAACCGGAGAGGAGGCCGTCACCGTCGGCAACGTGCGGGCCCTCGATCCCTCCCGCGACATCGTGTCTCCGATGATCCGGAACGCCGGTGCGCTGCACATGATGGGCATGCCGCTGGCCGACATGTTCCGTGGATACCTGGCCACCTCCGACTCGCCGAGCGCGGGTCGCGACCTGCACATCGGAGACATGGCGGCGGGCATCATCCAGCCGATCAGCCACATGGGGACGAGCGTCACGATCGTCGCGGGCGTCGCGCTGTCGTTTCACAATCGGGGTGAAGACCGGGTGGCGTTGACCTGGATCGGGGATGGAGCGACCAAGTGCGCGGCGTGCCACGAGGGAATGAACCTGGCAGCCGTGCTCGACCTGCCGGTCGTGTTCGTCATCCAGAACAACCAGGTGGCGCTCGGCACGAGGGCCACCACGCACGGTGTCGGAAACCTCCACGCCTGGGCCGACATGTATGGCATCGACGCCTGGGTCTGCGACGGCAACAACGTCCTCGACGTCTACGCGGCTACGCGACTCGCCGTGGAGCGCTGCCGGAACGGTAGGGGCCCCGCGGTTATCGTCGCCGACACCTTTCGCATGGGTGGCCACGCGACCCACGACGAGCGTGAGGCTCGGGAGACGCTGCCTCCCGAGCTGTTCGCCGCCTGGGGTCGTCGGGATCCGATCGGCCTCTTCGAGAGTTGGCTACAGGAGCGAGGGGTCCCGACCGCCACCCTGTCCGCCGTGGAGGAGGAAGTGACGATCGAGATGGACCGTGCCGCGGACGAAGCGCTCGAGTCCAGAGACAAGGTGCCAGAACCTGAACAAGCTCTGTACAAGGGCTTTACCGAGGGGGGAACCCTGATTGGGCTCGAAAACCGGCCCAGCGTCACGAATCCGTAAAAATACGTAGCGGAGCGGGCAAGGCCCGCACGCGTCCGAAACGATGCAATGTGCTGTACAGACCTTGAACAACCAGCCCGAGGCGAGTACCTTTCTCGTCATCCAAGTCCAGGATCTGAACCAAGCTTGGCTCGAGCACAGGGGAAACGACGCATGATCAATGCAGAAGCAGGATATGTGAGCCCCGTTTCGGCCGAACGCCCGCTCGAGGACCTCACGGACGAAGAGCTCGTCACCGCACACCTCGAGGGCCGCCCACGGGCATTCCAGAGTCTTTACGACCGATACAGGGATCGCCTCGTCCATTTCATCACCCGCAAGACGGGTGATCCGGATCGGGCGCAGGATCTCGTTCAGGAGGCGTTCATCCGCGTGACGCGCCACCTTCATCGCTTCGACACGTCGAAGAAGTTCTCGACGTGGATTTACACGATCGCCGGTAACCTCTCCAAGAACGAGCTGCGCAACCGCTCTCGCAGCCCGCTGGTCCTCTTCCAGAAGCTTACCGGGAACTGGGACGACGACCATCGTCCGATTCAGTTCGAGGACTACTCGATGAAGCCGGACGACCTCTACCGGAAGCGTCACCTCCGTCGTCTCGTCGAGGACACGGTCCAGACCCTGCCGGAGCACCACCAGCTCGTCTTCCGACTGCGTGAGCTCGAGGGGAAGAGCTATGAGGAGATCTCCGAGATCACCGGTGTGAACCTCGGGACGGTGAAGAGCCGACTGCACCGGGCGCGGAACTCCTTCGCGCAGCGCATCGAACCCTTCCTCAACTGAAGCATCGCCCCCACTCTCTTCGTAGAGTGAGAAGACGATCCACCGCACGGGCGGAGTCTCACCGAGGCTCCGCCCGCTGCCTTCCGAGGGTGCCACGATGTTCGACGAGCTTCGCGCCGCGTTCAGGGAAGCGCTCGAGAACTTCAACAAGGAGTTGAGCCGCGACAACGTCTCGGAGACGGCCGACAGACTCCTGGTCGGCATGCGGAACGAGATCGTATCGGAGAAGGCAGCGGTGGCCGGTGTGGAGGATCAGCTGGCGAAGACCCGTGCGCAGATCGACCGCCTGAAGGGTGAGGCGGCGACAGCCCGGCGGCGCGAAGAGATGGCACGCTCGATCGACGACGAGGAAACCGTGCGACTCGCCGCCGAGTTCGCGACGAAGGCCGAGCAGCACGTGGCCGTCCTCGAGAAGAAGGAGGCCGCTCTGTCGGAGGAGCTGGGTTTCCGAAGCCGTACGGTCGAGGAGATGTACGCTCGGTTCAACGAGGCGAAGGAGAAGCGCGACGCGCTCTCCGCGACGACCGGGAGAACCGGTGCGCGCGAAACGCTCTCGGAGGCCGACGATCTCTTCGCGGAGCTGGATCGGATGGCCGAGAAGATCGAGGGCAACGAAGCCCGCGGAGAAGCAGCGCAGGCGTTCGACGAGCTGGACCTGTCACCGGAGTCCGAGTACCGCGTGGACCTGGACGAGCCCCCGCCCTCGCGGGAGCTCGACGTCGACGCGGCGCTCCAGGAGCTGAAGCGCAGAATGAAGGAGAAAGGCTGACGCCCTCACTCCCCGGGAGCCCCCCGGTCGTCGGCGAGGTCGCGGAGAAAGAGCAGTCCGGCGCATTCTCCGGCCAGAAACAGCACGTCTTCGCGCACCCTGGCGGGCAGCGTGTCCTCCCGTTTCGACGTGCCATCGACCCAGAGCGTCCAGACGAATCCTGCCCTGGAGCCGAGGAAGACGGCGAGACCGTCTCGGCCCAGGTCCAGGAGCGAAGGCCCGTCGTCCGGCTCGAACGAAGGCACGGCGGCCGGGTCCACGTCGGCTCTCGCGGGGTCCGCAGCCATGTCCAGAACGACGTACGGCCGGACCTCTCCGGGTCGTCCGACCGGTGTCCGGAGGATCAGCCCGCGCTCCCCCCGCGCCAGATGGATGATGCGCCAGAGAGGCAGCGCGAATCGCGACCGCTCGCCGTCCGCACCCCACAGCGTCATGGAGCCCCGAGGAAGCTCGGTGGACTCGTCCTGCTTCAGGTACCGCGTGAGGTCGATGATCTCGTCCGCCATGACCCAATGAACACGCACGACGCAGCAAGGTCAAACTCGACTCTCGGTCTGGTACTCCCGACGGCGTTCGGGTAACTTCGTTCGGCCCGTTTCGGGCCTCGCAAGCGTTCTCTCATCTCACGTACCGTCATGCAGAACTGGATCGGCATCGCAATCTGGATCCTCATGGGCGCCGGAATCGGCCTCTTCATGCGAGCCGTCATCAGCCGTCCGGAAGAGCAGCCGGGTCACGCGCAGATCATCATGGCCCTGGGGGCGTTCGCGGCTCTGATCGGCGGCATGCTCGGGGTCGGCATCTTCCACCTCTACGAGCCGCTCTCGCTGAGCGTGGGGGGCATGACGGGCGCAGCGGTGTTCGCCGCCGCGATGACCTTCGTCTACCGCTGGGGTCTGCGGACGCTGATCTGACGAACGCAGCGGGGCCGCCTTCGGAGTGTCGACCGTGCCGGACGCGCTGACGTACATCGAGCAGCACCTGGACCGCTTCCGGTCCGAGCTCTACGACTTCCTTCGCATTCCCTCGGTCAGCGCCAAGGCCGAGCACGACGACGACACTCGGGGCGCAGCCGTGTGGCTCGCCGACAGGCTGGCGGATGCCGGACTGCAGGCGGAAGTCGTCGACACCGCAGGCCATCCCATCGTCCTGGGCGAATGGCGCGGCGCCGGGCCGGACGCACCCACCGTCCTCATCTACGGGCACTACGACGTGCAGCCTCCGGAGCCGCTCGATCGCTGGACGTCGCCACCGTTCGAGGCCACCGAGCGCGAGGGGCGCATCTACGCACGAGGGTCGGCGGACGACAAGGGCCAGCTCTACATGCACGTGAAGGCCCTCGAGGCGTGCCTGCAGGACGGTGCGTCGCTGCCGATCAACGTCGTCGTGCTGGCCGAGGGGGAGGAGGAGGTGGGCTCGCCCAACCTCGTCCCCTTCGTGAAGGATCACGCCGAGCGCCTGGCGTGCGACGTCGTGCTGATCTCGGACACCGGCATGTACGCCGAGGGCCTTCCGGCTCTGCTCTTCTCGCTGAGAGGGCTCGCATACTTCGAGGTGAACGTCCACGGCGCGAAGAGTGATCTCCACTCCGGCGAGTACGGCGGGGCCGTGACCAATCCGGCGAACGCGCTCGCCAGGATCGTCGCCTCACTTCACGACGCAGACGGTCGCGTGGCGATCGACGGCTTCTACGACGACGTCGTCGAATGGGACCGCGAGACACGCGACCAGATCGCCTCGCTTCCGCACTCGGACGAGGAGTTCGCGCGGGAGCTCGACGTGCCCGCCCTCACTGGGGAGCGCGGCTTCGGAACGCTGGAACGCCTCTGGATTCGTCCGACGTGCGACGTCTGCGGCGTGCTCAGCGGATACACCGGAGAGGGCGCCAAGACCGTGCTCCCCAACCACGCCATGGCAAAGGTCAGCTTCCGGCTCGTCCCCGATCAGCGGCCGGACCGTGTGCGGGAGCTCTTCGAGGCGCACGTCCGCAGAGTCGCCCCTCCCGGCGTCGACGTCGAGATCCGGGAGCTCCACGGCGGCAGGCCCTGGAAGGCGAGCCTGGGCGGACCCGCATTCGAGGCAGCCGCAGACGCTCTGGAGGAGGCCTTCGGAACCCGCCCGGTCCCGATGGGGGGTGGCGGGTCGATTCCCATCGTCGTCGACTTCGAGGAGCAACTCGGAGCCACGGCCCTGCTGGTCGGATTCTCGCTCCCCGGCTGCAACATGCACGCGCCCGACGAGTGGCTCTCCGTCGAGAACTTCGAGAAGGGGATCGGCGCCCTGGCCCGACTGTACGAGAAGCTGGGCTGAGCCCCGAAGGACGGGACGGATCGCCGTGAAGCGTTCACGCAATTCTTCCTGCGAGCCGCGAACTCTGGCGCTCGACGGCAGTTGACACGCAGCTTCCGTACATGGACTTCCTGAAGACGCTCGTTCGCGAGGCCCACCGCCGCTCGCTTTGGCAGGTTCTGGGCATCTTCCTCGCCGCCTCGTGGGGCGTGCTGCAGGTCGTCGAGGTGCTCACCGAGACGGCGGGGCTGCCCGACTGGACACCGAGCATGGCCCTCGTGCTTCTGCTCATCGGACTGCCGATCTGCCTGGCGACGGCGTTCGTGCAGGAGGGGATGCCCGGGCAGCAGCAAGGCATGGGCGTCGCTGGCGAGGCCGGCGACACCGGGCACGGTCCCGAGGCGAGCACCGGGTCGACGGTCGACGTCGACGCGGCACCGACCGCACCCGCATCCGGCACGGCTCGCCTGCTGACGTGGCGGAATGCGGTGTTCGGAGGCATCGGGGCGTTCGCGCTTCTCGGCTTCAGCCTGATCGCCTACTTCGTGATGTGGGAGACGGGCATCGGGCCGGTGGGCAGCCTGGTCGCGCAAGGCGTCCTCGATGAGGGTGACCCGGTTCTTCTCGCCGACTTCGACAACACGACCGACGACGCGTCTCTCGGCGGGGTCGTGACCGAGGCCCTTCGAGTCGACCTGGCGCTCACCAACGCCATCACACTCGTGGAGCCGTCCGCCGTCCGAGAGCACCTCGAGCTGATGGGTCGGGCGCCGGACGAGCGGGTCGTGGGAGAGGTCGCGGACGAGATCGCGGCGCGTGGCGGCTACACGGCGATCATCGAGGGCGAAGTCGGATCCGCCGGATCGGGCTACATCTTCACGGCGACGCTCCGCGGTGCGACAGACGGCGAGACGCTGGCGACCTTCCGTCGCACCTCCTCCGACGAGTCCGGCGTGATCGAAGCCATCGACGGACTGTCGCAGGACATCCGGGAACGCGCGGGCGAGTCGCTTCGATCCATCCGGGCGAGTGAGCCGCTTCAGGCCGTGACGACCTCCTCTCTGGAGGCCCTGAGGCTCTACACGGAAGCAGAGGTCGTCCGCGACCAGGGCGACGAGATCCGCGCCTCCGCGCTGATCGAAGAGGCGATCCGCCTCGACCCCGAGTTCGCGATGGCGTGGCGCTTCAAAGCGGTTCTGCTCCAGTCGAGCGGCGCCCCCCGACCCGACGTCAGAGCAGCGGCGACACGCGCCTACGAGCTCCGGGACCGACTTTCGGAGCGGGAGCGATACTACGCTTCCGCCATGTATCAGAACCTCGTGACCGGAGATACCGAGGAAGAGACGCGGGTGTACGAGATGGTGCTCGCCGACTTCCCGGAGGACCAGACCGCGCTCAACAACCTCTCGATCGTCTACTCCGACCGCGCACGATGGGAGGACGCCTCGGCGCTGCTCGAGCAGGCGGTCGGTGGGCCCGGCTCCTCCTTTTCCGCGTACGCGAACCGCCCACTCTACTACAGCCTCGGTGGCGAGTTCGAAAAGGCGGACAGCGCACTTCGAGAGCTCGAGGAGAACTATCGGTCCGAGCTCTGGCCGAGCTGGGGTGGGTCGATCCTCGGGCTGTCCTCGTGGGACGTCGACATGGTCCGCGAGTACGGGGCCGACCTGGAGAACGTACCGGACGGGGCGAACTGGAGACTGGTGGGAACGCGGGTGCTGGGTCTCGGCTCCGCGCTCACGGGTGAGACCGCCGCCGCGCGCGAGATCATCCGAGGTTCGAGCGAAGCGGCGGCGCGGGAGGAGCGCTGGATCGGAGCCGCCCAGGGGTGGGCCGACCTGGCGCTCATGGAAGAGCTGGTCGGCACGGGAGATCCCACGCCGCATCTGATGCGCCTGACCGATGCGGGGTACATCGACCAGGTCGATCCGAGGTCACGGAACAACGAGCAGTGGATCGCTCGCTATGCCTGGGCCGGGCTGGAAGACGAGGCTCGCCGCCTCATGTCGGTCTGGGAGGAGGACGCGCGGGACATCCAGGGCGTCGCGATTCGCCGCACGAGAGCGGTCGTCGACGCCTTCTCGATGCGTGGGCAGGACCCGGCCGCCGCCGCCGCCCTGCTCGAGCGCCTGAGAACCAACGAACGCTGTGAACGCTGCTGGATGTGGGAGGTCGGGACGCTGTACGAAGAGGCCGGAATGCTCGAGGAGGCCCTCGCCGAACGGGAGGGCAGCATCGCGGCCGGACAGGACTTCTACTTCGGCCTGCACCGTCTCGCCGCCTACGAGTCACTCGGCCGTCTCCACGACCAGTTGGGCAATACGGCACAGGCCATCGAGCACTATCGCGTGTACGTCGACCAGATGTCGAACGGAGCAGGGCTTCCGCGCGTCGATCGGGCCCGAGAGCGTCTAGCCGCCCTCGGCGGCTGACGGCCGACCGGGGCGTCAGCCGGTTCCTTCTCCCTGAACCATCGCGGCGGCCCTCAACAGCGCTCGGGCCTTGTTGAGGGTTTCCTCGTATTCGGAGCTCGGATCGGAGTCGAGCACGATCCCCGCGCCGGCCTGTACGAACGCGGTATCAGCCGTGGCCACCACCGTGCGGATGGTGATCGCCGTGTCCATCGCCTCGCCACCGTAGTTGAAGTGGCCGACGGCCCCCGCGTACGGTCCGCGCCGCACCGTTTCCAGCTCGTCGATGATCTCCATCGCGCGGATCTTGGGTGCGCCGGAGACCGTTCCAGCGGGAACACACGCTCGGAACACGTCGACGGCGCCGAGCCCGTCGCGCAGCGTGCCCTCGACCTGGCTGACGATGTGCATCACGTGCGAGTATCGCTCGACGACCATGAGCTCGGGAACCTCGACGGATCCGTACTCGGCGACGCGACCGACGTCGTTTCTTCCCAGGTCGACCAGCATTCGATGCTCCGCGAGCTCCTTCTCGTCCGAGAGCAGGTCCTCCGCGAGAGCGCGCTCTTCCTCCGGAGTCGAGCCACGAGGACGTGTGCCCGCGATCGGACGCACCGTGATCCGGCCCTCTTCGACGCGGACGAGGACTTCCGGTGAGCTGCCGATGAGCGACACGCCGTCGAGGTCGAGGAAGTACAGGTACGGGGACGGATTCAGGCTGCGGAGCGCTCGGTACAGCTCGAAGGGCGTCGAACCGAGCGGGAAGGAGAGTCGCTGGCTGAGGACGACCTGAAAGGCGTCTCCCGCGAGGATGTACTCCTTCACGCGCGAGACCGCACCCTCGAACGCCTCGCGGGTCATCGAGCTCTCCACCGGCGGATCCACCTTCGGCTCCGGAGCCAATGAAAGCGGCTCGGGCGGAGTCCCGGCCGCAAGGCGCTCGATCACGCCGTCGATCCGGGACCCCGCGGCTTCATAGCGACGCCGAAGGTCGGCCTCGTCGAGTCCGTCCTCGACGGGGACCGCCGCGATCGCCATCGCCCGGCCCTTCAGATTGTCGATCGCGAGGACCAGGTCCGTGAATACGAAGACGCCGTCCGGGAGGTCGAGGTCGTTCGGAGGTGGATCCGGCAGACGCTCCACCCAGCGGACGATGTCGTACGAGAAGAAGCCGACGGCGCCACCCCAGAACCGGGGCAGCCCATCGACCTCGGCCGGGGTGTGCTCGCGCAGACGGCGGTCGAAATCGGCGAGCGGGTCGATCTCCGGCGCTGCTCCCACCTTCTCCCAGCCCCGCTCCGGAGTCCAGACGCTCACGACCCCCTCCTGCAACCTCCATGCGCTCGAGGGACGGGTTCCGAGAAAGGAGTATCGGGCCCACTGTTCCCCGCCGATCACGGATTCGAGGAGGAATCCGAAGGGCGGTTCCGCTAGCTTGGCGTAGGCGGTGACCGCGGTATCGACATCGAAGAGGAACTCGCGCCATACGGGCACCAGAGTCGCCTCCTCCGCCAACGCGCAGAACCGATCGAATGAAGGAAGCAGCTGCATGAAGAGACCGAGCGCCGAGGGGCGAACGACGCGGGCAGGGGAGCGGTGGGAGACCCAATGTCCATGAGCTCCACCAGAGCGTCAACGCCGCTCCTCGCAGTCGATACCGGCGGTACGTTCACGGATCTGGTGCTCCTCCTCGACGGGGAGATCCGGACCCTCAAGATCCCGTCGACCCCGGAGGATCCGGCTCAGGCAGTGCTCGACGGGATCCGCGAGATTCTGGGCGAGAGCGAGGACTTCCTGCTCCTCCACGGCTCCACGGTGGCAACCAACGCACTCCTGGAGCGCCGCGGTGCGCGTGTCGTCCTCGTAACCAACGAGGGATTCGAAGACGTCATCGAGATCGGCCGTCAGGACCGCCCGCAGCTCTATGCGCTCGTCGGGCATCGTCTCCCGCCGCTGGTCGAACGGGACGACCGCCTCGGCATGCCCGGCCGACTCGGTCCCGACGGAGAGGTGGTCGCCCCGCTCTCGCCCGATCGTCTGGGCACGATCGCCGATGAAGTGCGGAGCCGGGACGCGGACGCGATCGCGATCAGCCTGCTTCACTCCTACGCGAATCCCGAGCACGAGCGCGTGGTCGCCGACGCGATCCGTCGGGGGCTCGGACCGGACCACCCGCCTCTGTCCGTGTCCAGCGATCTCGTGCCCGAGTTCCGGGAGTACGAGCGCACGTCCACCACCGTGATGAATGCGTACGTGGCGCCGGTCATGGATCGGTACCTGGGGCGCCTCGCGCGCGAGGCCGGTGCGGAGCGTGTGACGATCATGGGCTCCAACGGCGGCGCCCTGCCGATCGAGAGAGCTCGGAGCGAACCGGTGCACACCGTGCTCTCCGGCCCCGCCGGAGGCGTGGTCGGGGCTCTGGTCTGGGCTCGGCGAGCCGGACACGATTCCGTCCTCTCCTTCGACATGGGAGGGACGTCCACCGACGTCTCGCTCTGCCCCGGACGCCCCCTGAGGACCCGAGAGTTCTCCATCGGCGGCCAGCCGGCGGCGATCCCCGTGATCGACATCCATACTGTGGGTGCCGGCGGCGGCTCGATCGCGAGGATCGATGCCGGTGGCGCGCTGCGCGTAGGTCCCCGCAGCGCGGGGGCCCGGCCCGGGCCGATCTGCTACGGCAACGGAGGCCGGCAGGTGACCGTGACGGACGCCCATGTCTGGCTGGGGCGCCTGCCTGCCACCGCCTTCCTCGGCGGAAGTCGCTCCCTCGATCGCGATGCCGTAGCCGCACCGCTTCAGGAGATCGCCGATGCCCTCGGCGGCTCACTCGACGACGCGGCGGAAGGCATCCTCGCGGTGGCGGACACGGCCATGGAGCGTGCGCTCCGCGTCATCTCGGTGGAGCGGGGTTACGACCCCGTCGACTTCGCGGTCGTGGCGTTCGGAGGGGCCGGGGCGCTGCACGTCGCCGAGCTGACCCATCGACTCGGAGCCAGGAAGGCACTGGTGCCTCCCGATCCGGGCCTTCTGTCCGCCTACGGGATGCTCGCCTCTCCGGTCACGCGCGAAACCTCGCGAACGGTGCTCCTGGACACCGCTTCGTCCGACATCCACCAGAGGGTCCACGCCGTGCTGAACGAGCTCGAGCACGAGGCTCGCAGCGCCATGTTGGCGGAGGGAAATGCCGCGGACGATCTCGTCGCCGACCGGCGCGTCGACGCTCGCTACCGCGGCCAGAGCTTCGAGCTGGGCGTCCCCGAGGAGGGCTGGGTCGAGGCCTTCCATGCCGCGCACGAGGAGCGATACGGCTACCGACGGGACGAAACGCCCGTGGAGGCAGTGACGCTCCGTGTCGTGGTCTCGGCACCGGCTGCCGAGGTGGTCGAGGCGCGACTGGCCGAGGCCACCGCTGCGCCGGCGACGACGACGGCCACGGTCGTCCACGGTGGCGCCCGGCACGACGCCGTAACCGTCTGGCGTCACGAGCTGCTCGCAGGTCACCAGATCGCCGGACCCGCCATCGTTCAGGAGTACAGTGGAACGACCTGGGTTCCTCCCGAGTGGCACCTGCGCGTCGATCGCTGGGGCATCCTGCACCTCACGCCGGAATGACCGTTATCTTACGGGCTTCGTGCAGCCCTCCGGGCACCTGGGACGATCCAACCCGATACGATGAGCGCTGAAGCGGCCTCGAGATCCGGACACGCCGACGCTGCCGCGTCGGTCGACTCCCACGACCTGAAACCTCCGTACGGGGCCGCGGCCCTCGCGGGGGTGCTCGTGTTCGGGCTGTACGCCGTGACGCTGGGTCCCACCACCGCGTTCTGGGACACGAGCGAGTACATCGCCACGGGCGAGATCATGGGAATTCCCCATCCGCCCGGGAACCCGCTCTTCGTGGTGCTCGCGCGGGCCTGGTCGATCCTCCTCACCCCGCTGGGGCTCTCGGCGGCGGTCAAGGTCAACCTCTTCAGCGCGCTCATGAGTGCCAGCGCCCACGGGCTCTGGTTCCTCGTGGTCCACCACATCCTCCGCTTCTTCTCGGAAGACCGGTTCTTCCGACTGGCCGGCGCCTCCGCCGCCGTCCTCGTGAGCTCGACCGCGTTCACGGTGTGGAACCAGTCCAACGTGAACGAGAAGGTCTATACCGTCTCCCTTCTCACGATCGCACTCCTGTCCTGGCTCGCCGTGCGCTGGCAGGAGAACCTCGGCAAGGGGAAGGACGACAACCTGCTGATCCTGATGGTGTTCATCCTCGCCCTCAGTGTGGGGAATCACCTGATGGCCTTCCTCGCGGCTCCCGCGATCGGCCTCTTCATCCTCTACGTACACCCTCAGACCCTGCTCAACTGGCGGCTGTACGTGGCCGGAATCGCCGCCGCGATCGCCGGTCTCACGATCCACCTCTTCCTTCCGATCCGGGCCGGCCTCGGGCCCGTCATCAACGAGGCCGCACCCACGTGCCCCGACATCGGCTCCGCGATCGGAGCCGTCGTGACGTACGGCCAGGCCGGATGCGCGGCCCTGTCGGAGGCGCTCAACCGCGAGCAGTACTCGAAGCCTCCGCTCGTGCCGCGACAGGCCCCGCTCTCGTCTCAGTTCGCCAACTACCTGCAGTACTTCGATTGGCAGTGGGCGCGCTCCCTGGACGGTGCCAACACGGTCTTCGCGCGGATCCGTCTCCCCTTCACCATGCTCTTCACGGGCTTCGGTGTGTGGGGCGCGCTCGAGCACGCCCGCCGTGACAAGGCGAGCTTCCTGTACGTGGCGACGCTCTTCGGCACGCTGTCCGTCGCGCTCGTCTACTACCTCAACTTCAAGTACGGCTACTCGCTGCAGGCCCCGGTGCCCGACCGCGGGCTCCACGAGGTGCGCGAGCGGGACTACTTCTTCGTCGTGAGCTTCTCGGTCTGGGGACTCTGGGCAGGCATGGGGATCGCGACCCTGTGGAAGGAGCTGGCCCAGGAGACCGGGGCATCCTTGAAGCGCGCGAGCCCGTTCCTGGCCTTCGCGTTCATCCCGCTCCTGCTCAACTGGAGCTGGGCGAGCCGGAACGACGACTACTCGGCGCGCGACTGGGCCTACAACCTCCTCATGAGCGTCGAGCCGTACTCGGTTCTGTTCACGAACGGGGACAACGACACCTTCCCGCTCTGGTATCTGCAGGAAGTCGAAGGCATCCGCCGCGACGTCACGGTCATCGTCACGTCGTACCTCAATACCGACTGGTACACCAAGCAGCTGAAGCGTCTGACCACACCGTGCGAGCCGGGCGTCGACCCGTCGACGGACTGGACCGTCATCCAGTGTCAGCGCCCGTACACCTCGGAGAACACCGCGGCGGCCTACGTGACCGATCCCTCGGACGCCGGAGACCGCCTTCCGATCGTGGTGGCCGGCCTCTCGGCTCCGACGCGTTCGATTCTCCCGCTGTCGGACGAGCAGATCGAGGAGGCCTCCCAGGCCTACTCGCGACTCGATCAGTCGGTGACCATCCAAATCGGTGAGATTCAGGCCAGCATCGCCGGAGGCCAGTTCCTCGCCCCGTGGCAGCGGTTCGCGCTCACGCTCATGATCGAGTCGATCGAAGACCGACCGATCTACTTCGCTTCGAGCGGAAACGCCGCCATCTCGCTCGGCGTCCAGCCGTACCTGGTCCGGCAGGGACTCGCCTTCCGGTTGAACAACGGACCGCCGGAGTCCGATTCGTCCGGCTATCTGAGGCTCGAGCCGTCTCCCTACAGCCCCGTCACCGGCGACTGGATCGACGTCGCACGGACCCGCCTCCTCGCGGAGGAGGTCTTCGTGCATCGGGGAGGGCTTCCGGACGCGTGGACCCACTGGCCGGACATCGCCACACTCGGGATTCCCAACTACTACTCGTGGGTCTACCTGGCCCTCATGCAGGCCGCCACGCAGACCGGAGACGCCCAGGCTTCGGTGCTGTACCGCGACGAGGCCGAGGCGTGGGCCGCCCTCGGCGGGAACTGACGCTACATCTCGACCCGCAGCCCCAATCCCTCGCGCTCCGCAGTCTCGAGGACCCGCGCTGCGACGGCGACATCCTGCACCGCGTTGCCGACGGACTTGAAGAAGGTGATCTGGTCGGGCCGGGTCCGACCCGGGACGCGCCCCAGGACCACGTCTCCGATCTCGGCGACCATCACGGACTCGTCCACGATGCCGTCCCGGATGGGCCCGACGATGTCGCCCGCTTCCTCGAGAATCGCGCTGCGCTGATCCACGATCACGCGGGCTCGCGTGATCAGGGCGCTGTCCACTTCTCGCATCTCGGTGGTGAAGGAACCGACTCCGGTCACGTGCGTCCCCGGCTCCACGCGCGACCCGTCGAAGACGGGGGTCGCACTGCTCGTCGCCGCGATCACGATGTCCGCTCCGATAAGGGCCTCGTCGGGGTCGTCGACCCGCCGGGCCGCCACGCCCTCGAGCTCCGCCACGAGCGCATCGGCGCTGACGCCTGACGGAGACACCACCCGAACCTCGCGCACCTCGCGCACGCACCGCACGGCTTCGAGCTGGGTTCTCGCCTGGACTCCTGCCCCATAGAGCGTCACCACGGACGCGTCGGGTCGCGCCATGAGGTCAGCGGCAAGTCCTCCGACCGCCCCGGTCCGGAGCGCCGTGAGCCACGTTCCGTCCATGAGCGCCCGCGCCTGCCCCGTCACGGGATCCAGTGCGAGCACCACCGCGTGGATCACGGGAAGACCCGCGTTCGCATTGCCCGGGTTCACCGAGACCACCTTCGCCCCGGCCACCTCCCCCGACCCTTCGCCACGCAGAGAGGCAGGCATGAAGAGGGTCACCCCGTGAGACGTCTCCAGAGGGAGCCGGACGGGAACGGTGGCTCGGTCTTCCGACAGGGCCGCGAAGGCCTCGCGCATCGCGTCGATCGCGCCGTGCATGTCGATCGCCGCACGCACGTCGGAACCGGAGAGGATCAGGATTTGCATGTCGATGCATTGGGCGGCAGAGTTGGACGCCCGACATGATATCTCCCGCGACTCCGACGGACACGTGAGCAGTCCCCCAGGTGAAGTGATCGTGGTCGGCGCCGGGGCCTTCGGCGCCGCCGCAGCGCTCGAGCTCCGGTCGCGCGGATGGACGGTGACGCTGGTCGACCGCGACTCCGGTCCCCACCCCGACGCCTCCTCCACGGACATCAGCAAGATGGTCCGCATGGACTACGGCTCCGACGTCTTCTACCACGAGATGGCCGACGCCGCCCTCGACGGCTGGGACCGCTGGAACCGGGAGTGGCCCCGCCCACTGCTCCACGACGAGGGCTTTCTCGTTCTCGCCCCACGGGAGATGGCCCCCGGCGGGTTCGAGTACGAGAGCTTTCGCGTCCTCCGTGAGCGGGGGTACGCCCCCGAGCGCCTCGATGCCGAAACACTCGCGAAGCGGTTTCCGGCGTGGGTGCCGGAGCGGTACCCCGACGGCTACCTGAGTCCGCGGGGGGGATGGGCCGAGAGCGGCGCCGTCGTGGCCAGGCTCCTCCAGCTCTGCCAGCAGGCCGGCGTGCACCTACGGACCGGCTCCTTCGAGCAGCTTCTCGATCGCGGATCGAAGGTGCGGGGCATTCGACTCCGCGACGGAGCCGTCCTCGAAGCGGACCACGTCGTCGTGAGCGCGGGCGCCTGGACGCCGGTGCTGCTACCGTGGCTCTCGGAAGCGCTGCGAGCGGTCGCCCAGCCGGTCGTGCACTTCGGTGTCGAGCCGGTCAGCGACTATCGTGGTCCCCAATTCCCACCCTACGCTGCAGACACGTCGGGATCGGGATGGTACGGCTTTCCCGCCCTGACGGACGGGCGCCTCAAGCTGGGACACCACGGTGACGGGAGCGTGGTCCACCCCGACGATCGCGGCGAGGTCGACCCTCGCCACATCGAGCGGGCGCGCGCGTTCCTGGAGCAGTCCATCCCGTCGCTGGCCGACGCGCCAGTCGTCGGGACCCGCGTCTGCCTCTACTGTGACAGCTTCGACGGGGACCTCCTCGTCGCTCGTGACCCGGACCGCGAAGGCCTGGTGGTCGCATCGGGCGGAAGCGGGCACGGATTCAAGTTCACTCCCGTGCTGGGGCCCCTCGTAGCGGACATCGTGGAACGGAGAGAGAACCGATGGGCCTCTCGGTTCGTCTGGCGAACCGGGGGCGCACCCAGACGGGAGCAGGCCCGACTACAGGAATCGCCGAGCACCTGAGCTCGGTCCACATGGAGACCAGCAGCGATGAAGATCATCTCGACACCCAACGCACCGACTCCGGCCGGTCATTACAGTCAAGCCATCGTCTACGGAGGCGTGGTCTACGTCTCGGGGATGCTGGGCATCGACCCCGAGCACCCCGATGCGGATCCGGGTGGCGCGGGTCGGCAGACACGCCAGGCGCTCGCAAACGTCGCCGCCGTCCTCGAGGAAGCTGGTGCCGACCTGAACTGCATTGTGCGGATGACGGTTTTCGTCTCCGGACACGAGCTGTGGGGCGAGGTGAACGCCGCCTACGCGGAGGTCATGGGGGATCACCGCCCAGCGCGGGCGATCGTGCCCGTCCAGAGCTTCCGGCCTCCCTACCTGGTGGAGATCGTGGCGACGGCCACGCTCGGCAACTGAACCCTCGGGGGCGTCAGACCCCCATCCGTGGCAGGGTCATGTTGTCGAGGAAGAGGCGGTCTCGAGCCGAGAGTGCCTTCACGCCGTCTTCGTCGACCATGGACAGCAGCCGAAGCACCTCTTCCCGATTGAGCGGGTGGAGCGTGCGGAGGTTGATCCCACCCCAACGCTCACGATCCACCTGACTCTGCACACCGGCGGACGAGTAGTGCGAGTTGGGCGCTTCCACCCGTCGATTCTCAGCGATCTTCCGCGCACGCCACCTGCGGTACCATACCCGCGCCGCGATGCCCCCCGTCACCAGAACGGCCAAGGCAGGAAACAGGAAACTCATCATGAAGAAACCTCGATCCCGACCTACCGATAGAGAGCCCCAGGCCCCCTCTTCTCAACGTATCCGATACGACTTCACGTATCTGATACGACGGAATCTGGGGCCGAAAGGTTGCAGATTCAAAGTGCCGGGTCCTGCGGGTCCGAAAATGCCCCGGATCCAGAGGCTAATGGCCCTCGATCCCCGCCGGCCTCCGGCGCACGGGCGCCGCCAGTGAAACCCGTCCCGGACCGGCCGGTGCGGGCGTCAGCACCGGTCCCGCGACGGCTCCCTCGTCCTTCACCTCGAGCACGTAGTCGAACAGCTCGGGGCGCGAATCGACCGCATCGCCACGACTGAACAGCACGAGACGCGGAATCTCCCGAAGGAGCTCCTTCGCCAGCACGAGCGTACGGATACGGGCCTCCTCGTCGAGGCGATCGTACGGCTCCTCGACCGGCAGGGACGCGACCAGCCGGCCCCTGGCCGCGACCAGCGATGCGGTGGCGAGCCGGATCGCGATCCGCCCCGCCGCGAGATCCTCCTCCGACAGCGGCGTGAGGGCACCCAGGCCGCCCTGAAGCTGGACGCTCCCTCCTCGCCGGGTCATGGCCAGAATCCGGCCGCCGGAGATCCGCGACACGAAACGTGAGGCCCGGTCGAGCAGCAGGTCCGCAGCTCGCGAGACGCGAGCCGAGCGCACGCGAAGCAGGGCGGCCACGACCGCCCCCTCCGGGCCCTCGCGGACGTTCGGGGACACGGCCGCCACTCCTTCGAGCTCGCGGAGCCGGCTCCGCAGTACCTCCACCCGTTCCGAGCCCGCCTCGAGCGCCGCGTGCAGGGTGAACGAACGCCGCTCGAGCTCCTGCAGGTGCGAGGGCTTGGGCTCCAGCTGCTCCCATCGGCTCTTCCACCAGCTGCCGTCCTGGACCACGGACTCCCACTCCTCGCGCAGCTCGCTGAGCACCTCGTCGTAGTGGCTCTCGAGCACCCGACCACAGGTCGGGCAGGGCGCCTCCGGCCCACTCGACTCCATGCGCTGGATCCGTGCACGCAGCTCCCGGGCGCGATCCCGGTACGCGTGCAGCGTCGTCTCTGCGTCCTGCCGCTCCCGAAGCCAGTCCATCGTCGCCACTTCGAGGTCGCCGTCCACTTCGGTGACGTCCGCGCGGCTCACGGTGAGCTCGCGCTCTGCGTTGCGCAGCTCCGCAGCCACGAGTTCCGGATCGACCCGTACCGCCCCCTGGACGGGCCTGGGTGTCGCAGGTCCCGCAGCCGAGGGCTCGGGGGGTGGCGCATGCGCTCCGAGTCGCTCGAGCGCGTCGTCCAGGACTCCCAGGCCTCGGCTCTCCGCGACCGCCTCGACCGCCCGGCGGAACGCAGAGTCCAGCGTCTCCGCGGCAGCGCCCGCCCACCACCGCTGAATCGCGCCCTCGTGCTCGGTTCGCCCTCTTTCCAGATAGAGCCCCAGCACGGCACGCCTCGCACGACCACTCCCGCCCAGCACAGCCGTGAGGCCGGGGGGCAACGACGTGCTCACGCGCCCCAGTCCCTTCAGCGAACCATCCAGCGCCTCGATGGCTCCGTGCGCCGTCCCGGAAAGGAGTGACGCAGCCCCCGGCAAGGCATCGCGCACGATACGCGCCGTCTCGGGCGTCGACGCCTGATCGTGCTCCAGCTCCTCCATCGCAGCTCCACGGAGCAAGGCCGAAAGATCCTCCGTGAGCCAGGCCTGCACCGGGACATGGACGTCCGGACCCGCCTCGATCGCGAGATGCAGCGCCTCTCCTTGCAGCGAAGCGAGCGGCTCGCCCTGGAGAGCGAGGAGATCGGCGGGGGAGGCTCCCTGCAGCCGGAGCCTGACGATCTTCGCCGAGATCCCCCCGGGCACCTCGCCCAGCACCTCACGCACACGCCGACGGATGCGATCGGGCTCCGGTGGAAACACCTTGACCGGCGCGAGCGCGACCACGGGCCGACAAGGGATCGCATGGAACGAGACGAGGCCCCGCTCGAGGTCGACGGTGAGGAACCCCTTCTCGTCGGCGGCCTCCTCCCACGGGTCGAGTGCCACGCGCTCCAGGGACCCGGGGTACCGTACCCGATCGTCCAGTGTCCGACGCCGATGCTCCCCGCCCAGAGCGACATAGTCCCACTCGCCCGGATCCACGTGGAGGCCCTCGCCACCGGCGCGGGACACCTCCGCGTGGAGCACCAGCACGTTCCATCTCATACGGGGATCGGGATCCGGCGGCGTCGGCGGTTGGCGGCGAACCGTGCGATACGGAACGAGACAGGCGTGCAGACCGAGCCGCTCGATCGTGATCGACCGGGTGAGGCCCGTGGCGGCCTCCACGTTCTGGAACGAATCCAGGACGGCGAGCGCGCCCGGGTCACCGATCCGGCGCGAGGTGTCCCGCGGGCCCGCGACCATGAGCACCGGTGCTTCCGGGCGGGCGACCCGAAGTGCCTCGAGCCCCCTGGCGAGCGCCACGACCGCGCTGGCGGGCGGGTCCGGCCGGTCGAACACGTCTCCCGAGACGACGACGGCGTCCGGGCCGAGCCGAACGATCTCCTGCACCGCGCGCGCGAACGCCGCTGCGACGTCCCGCTCCCGGATATTCGCGTCCCGGCCGAGCCGACCATACGCTCGAAAGCCCAGATGCAGATCCGAGAGGTGCGCGAGGATCATGCGATCCCCTCCACGTCCGGGGACTCCGCATCGCCTCCCCAGCGCACCACCCCCCCCC
>Ga0209536_100001307_pt1 | contig 41382 bp, 35 predicted proteins | sample DeeMarSeWOR28_12_FD_187461 | JGI IMG/M metagenome (GOLD analysis project Ga0209536, IMG submission 187461) | Marine sediment microbial communities from White Oak River estuary, North Carolina - WOR-2-8_12 (SPAdes) (version 2) | ecosystem: Environmental > Aquatic > Marine > Intertidal zone >...
GGCGGGGCGATGCTCATCGGCCTTGCGGCAGGTCTGATCTGTTTCTCGGCCACCCAATTCATCAAGCGGGTGCTGAAGATTGATGATTCACTGGACGTGTTTCCCGTCCATGGCGTTGGCGGTATTCTGGGTACCTTGCTCGCGGGTGTGTTTGCCTCCACCGAGCTGGGCGTATTCAGCGGTTTCGGCTTCAACGAAGCCGCGGGCATTACCAGCATGGGTCAGCAGCTCGGGGTTCAGTTTATCGGTGCCGCCACGACAGTGGTCTACGCCGCCGTGGCGAGCTACATCATCCTCAAGCTTGTGGACGCGCTCGTGGGCTTGCGCGTGACCTCCGACCAGGAGACCGAGGGTCTGGACATCGTGCTGCACGAGGAAACGGGCTACAACAACCTGTGAAGGGCGGCTGGTGTGGGTGAAGATTTCCTTCTGATTCAGCGATCCCCGACACTGCTTGCCTGGGGTCGGGAAAGTGTCCCCTTCACACGCATCAGCGCGTCGGCGATCTCTTGCGCCAGCCCGGCCACGGCGCGGCTTTGTGCCGCGACCATATCGTCATAGCTCGTGCCGGCCACGGCCTCCTTGAAGGTAGAACGTTTGCTGAGCAGTTGCGTGTCACCACCATTGGACAGAATCTGCCACTCGACATTGAGTATGATGTCCTTACCCGGCGCCCCATCAAAGCGAATGACCTCGACCGGGATCTGGTAGTCGATCGCTGTGGCGCGTCGCCAGGGATGCGTCGCGATGCGCTCTGCCGGAATGAGATGGACCAGGTTTTCCGCGAGCGTCCGCGTAAAATCGTCTTTGAGTGCGCCACCCCAGCGGTCGAACTCGGCAAACTCGAAGCGGTTGGGACTGATACGGGTAACGATCTGTGGCCGATCGAGATACTGTGGGAGATTGACGGGTCCGACCCCGATCGTCCCATATTCAGTCTGTGCCGATACTGCCGCAGTTGATTGCGTTTCAGAAACCGGACTCAGGGTATAGAAGCGCGAGGGCTTGGTGGTCCCGCAGCCACTGAGCAGCAGGGCGATCGCCATCAACGATGTGAGTGCATGTCGGTCTGACAGATTGAACACAGTGGGACTCTCCTTTGTTCCTACCACGTTAGTTCTTACCGCGTATCAGCGCTTCGGGGTGCCGTTCCAGATAGTCGGCGAGCACGCGAATGGATCGGGCCGCTTCCGAAAGCTCCGTGACGAGTGTCTCGAGATCCTTTCCGTCCACGGCCGAGACGACAGTCTGCGTCTGGCTCAGGACATCACGTGCCTGGTTTGCCGCCCCTTCGATACTCTCGGCCAGACGTACCACTTTGCCGGCATCATCCTGCAACAGTTTCTGGACATCCGCAAACGCTCCCGCTGCCTGCTCCGAGGCCTGTTTCAGACTGGCTATCAGCGGGGTAACCTGTTCGTTTAACTTCCCGGTCAAATCGCGAAGATTTTGCAGGGTCTCATGCAGGACCTTCGGGCTTTCTCTGACATTGGGTGAATCGATGAGGGTGTTAATTCCTTCCACGACTGCCGCCAGCTGATCCACAAGTTTCTGGATCGGAAGCCCCTTCAGGTTTTTCACTATCGTCTGCAGCGCCCCCTCCAACTCTTCCATGGCGGAGGGCAGGGTCGGAATTTCCTCGTACGGGGAAGAGAAACCCGTCAGATGGGCTGGCGTCTTGGGATAGAAGTCAAATTCGATATAGAGTTGACCGGTCACCAGACTCAGCGTGGCGAGCTTGGCGCGCAGCCCGTGTTCCTCGATCAGCTTGCGAAGGGGGATGTCGGAAGCCTCGTGGCTGACATGGGTGCCACTGTCGACTTCCCGAAACGCATCGGGATCGGTTTCGACTACGACCGAGATGAATATTTCCGCGGTGGACCGGTTTTCTACCAGCTCAATATTTCTGACAGTCCCGATCTTGACGCCGCGAAAACTTGCCGGTGCGCCCACGTTCAGACCCTTGGCATTCCCCTGAAAGTAGAGAACGTAGATATGGGTAGCCTTGAAAAACTGCCCGGATCCAAAGGTCAGCAGGCCGGTGATAATCAAGGCGATCGCACCGAGCACGAAGGCGCCGATCGTGGTCGGACTGGCCTTCTGACTCATGTGTCACCCCGCGTCAGGAAACGGTGCAGTTTTGGATCGGTTGCCTCATCGCGCAATTGCCTGGGGTCACCGGTGGCGGTCATGGTCTTCTTTTCGGCATCGAGAAAGACCGAATTGTTACCGATTGTGTAGATACTTGCCAGCTCATGGGTGACGACCACGACAGTCGCGCCAAGGCTGTCGCGCAGTTGCAGGATCAGATCATCGAGCAGTCGCGAACTGATCGGGTCCAGGCCGGCCGAGGGTTCGTCGAAGTAGAGGATATCCGGATCGAGCGCGATGGCCCGGGCGAGTCCGGCACGTTTCATCATGCCGCCGCTGATCTCCGAGGGATAGTAATCTTCGAAACCGGCGAGACCCACTAAGGCCAGTTTGAGTTTTGCAAGTTCACGGATATCGGCCGGGCTCAGATCCGTATACTCGCCCAGCGGCAGGCCAATGTTCTCGGCCAGGGTCATGGAGCTCCACAGGGCGCCACTCTGGTACAGCATGCCGAAGTTGCGCATGAACTGTTTGCGCTCGGCAGGTTCCGCGGCCCAGAAATCCTTGCCTTCGTAGAGGATCCGGCCCTTCGCCGGCGGTTTCAGTCCGATCATGAGGCGCAGCAATGTGCTCTTGCCGCAGCCGCTGTCGCCCATGATGATGAAGATATCTCCGCGCCGTACCGTGAAGGTGAGATCTCGTTGTACGACGAAACTCCCGTAGGCCATGGTGACATCCTGCACCTGGATGTGCGCATCACGTTGGCTTGCCGTCTGCGTGGCCTGTGGCTCAGGCACGGCGCAATCCCGTAGCCCGTGTTCTATGCAGCCGATTTTCAGACACCGAGCACGTCATAGATCACCGTCAAGAATGCCGTTGCAACCACGATGAGCAGGATACCGCTCACCACGGCCGAGGTGGTTGCGGCGCCGACCGCCGACGAGCTGCGACCGCACTTTATTCCCTGGTAACAGCCGGCAATGGCGACCAGTACCCCATAGACGGCCGCATTGATGATGCCGACGACGAAATGTCGGATGTGGACGGCTTCCTGCGTCCGGTGCAGATACTCCGTGACGCCGATATCGAATGTCGTCACTGAGACGAACAGCCCGCCGAGGATGCCGAATAAGTCGGAGTACAGGCACAGCAAGGGCATCATCAGGATCAGTGCCAGCATACGCGGCAGCACCAGGAAATCCATGGAAGAGATACCCAGTGTTTCCAGTGCGTCGACCTCCTCGTTGACCTGCATGGTACCAAGCTGAGCGGCGAACGCCGCGCCGGTGCGGCCGGCCATGATGATGCCGGTCATCATGGCGCCCATGGCGCGGGCCATGCCGATCCCGACCAGATCGGCGACATACATCGTGGCGCCGAATTGAGCCAGCTGCGCGGCGCCGATGTAGGCCAGGATCAAGCCGACCAGAAAGCTGATCAGCGCGACGATCGCAAGCGCCTGCGCGCCGGTCTGCTGAATAATCAGGATCAGATCAGAGAATCGAAACTGCGCCCTGCCCAGAAACAGACGCCCGAGGCTGAGGGTGGCTTCGCCCAGAAATGTCAGCGCCTTGACGGACGAGCCGGCCGCCGCCGTCGCCTGGTTGCCCACGCGGGCCACAAATGGCACTTTCGCCGCTTCGCGTCTGGCACCCTTGCGTTCGGGAACCGCGGCTGCCAGACGCAGGAGGCGTTGCACGCCCTCGGGCAGTCCCGACTGATCGACAGTGATGCGCTTCTGGCCAGTGATGTCTGTCAGGCGAACCAGGAAGGTCAGCAGGGCGCTGTCCCAGCCGGTCATGCCGCTGGTGTCGAACGTGATCTGCTGAACGTCAGAGTGGCTGTTGAGCTGGGACTCGAGTTCCGCGGAAGAGGGGAGTGAGTGGCGGACCTCCCAGCTTCCGGCCAGCCTGATCTGCAGGGTTTCAGCCGCTGCGTGGACGAAGCTCAGTTGATACCCGTCGTCGGTGGCTTCGGCAGTCATCAGGATTGTGTGTGCGGACAGTTAGGTTTTTGTCAACGCGAATTAGGTTATAAACGGAAGAAGCTTATCGCGTTTCTAACAGTTAGCGGTTTGGACGTCAAACTGCGTGAGAATTTGAGGGCCTCAAAGCTGCTGCCGAAGGGAGGTCAGTAGAGGGGGGTGAGGGAAAGCTTCGCTGCGAAACGACGATATAGAACCATGCAAGAGACAACGGCGCTAAAGGGCGCCCTTGCTCTGCTACAGGAGATCTGTAGTTTTACTTTCAGTTAAGCTGCTTTGCGCCGTCGTGCCACTGCGACAAGTCCGAGCAGGCTGGAGCCGAACAGCCAGAAGGCGCCTGTAACAGGTAAATGTATTTGGCCAGCAAAATAAGCACTCGTCAGGTTAGGGTCACTCGTCGTGAAGCCAGCCAGGTGCGCGGCAAAGAATTGGTTACCCTCAGATAACTGCTGCCCTCCGGAAACGGGGATGTCGTATTGGCTTGATCGAACGAGTATGAGCCTGAATTGGCATACGCCGTGCCAGGCAGTAACAGGGCGATCAGCGCGAAGGCTATTCGCGCGCTTACAATCACCTGGTTTTCCCCTCCACGCAGTGTCGCGTTCTTCTTACAGCGACATATTTGAGTTTTTGTTGTTCCGCGAAAATGTTTGCTATCGCGGGACGTCCTTTTGATGGGCTAACGCCAGGCAACTTTCGGACCTACAGATAATAACTTTGAATAACTATAGAGTTGTATAGTGCTTATTGATGGGTTTCTCCGGTAAGTGAAAGATTCTTCCGGAGTAATCCTCAGGGTTTGGAAACTCGGCCTTAGATCAAAACTCATTTCTTTCAATTGGTAAAAAGAATAATTTCACTTTATGGGAAAACTGTGCAATCTGACGACAGACGCCGAAGCTTTCGGCTCGAATGTTACTGTGACCTGTTGTCACTTCTATTGCCCCTCAGGCGTCTCGAGCGGCTTCCGGATAGACGGAAAAGGAGGCTGGTTGGCCCGCGTCATTCCGACTCGTATCAGGTCCCTCAGCCTGCCGCCAGTTGGAACAGTATGAGGCCGAGGCTGGCGCTGAGTCCGAGCAGGGGGACCCAGCGCGGAAAAACGCGTATGCCTTGCGGGTGCGGGTCGCGTTGTTTGATTCGCCACAGGGAGAGATTCACCAGGCAGAAAACGCCAAGGACCAGGAAGCTGGTGGCCTTTGCCAGGGTCACCAGGGGCAGCCAGAGCGCCAGTACCCAGATCAGGCCCGTGGTGACCGCCGTGGCGATGAGGGGGGTGCGGGTTTTTCCATAGACTTTGCCTAGCACCTTCGGGAGCCAGCCCTGGCGGCTCATGCCGTAGAGGATGCGTGAGCCCATGATGATCTGAATGAGGGCGCCATTGATGACGGCGAGCATGCTGATGATGCTGAGGACTACCGGCCGCCTGCCCGTTGCCTGCTCATAGATTTCGGCCAGGGGGGCATCGCTCTTCGCAAGCTGCTCCGGTGGTACGGAGAGGACGGCGACCAGGGTGACGGCGGCGTAGAGCAGGGTCGTCACTAACAGGGCGAGCAGGATTGCGAGTGGCAGGTTGCGGGCCGGATCCTTGACTTCCTCGGCGACATTGACCATGTCCTCGAAGCCGATGAAGGCGTAGAAGGCGAGAAAGGCACCGATCATGATGCCTTGCCAGGCGGCTGTGTCGGCAGAGGGTAGCAACGCCGGTAGACGTTCGGGGAGACTGTGCAGACTGTCACCCGCCACGAAGAGCACCAGCCCGAGTCCGGACACTTCAACGATCGCCAGCAGCGCCGCAAACCCGACCGACTCCACGATACCCCAGGCGGCGAGACTCCCCAGGGCGGCAATCAGCAGCGTGATGGCCGTGGCATCCGGCAGTTCGAGCAGCACGTGCAGGTAGCCGACGAAACCGCGGCTCATGGCCGCTGCCGATACAGCACCCATCAGGACGATCAGCAGTCCGACGACGATCGCCAGCAGCCGCGAATCCAGCCCCTTACGGACATAGACTGCCTCGCCGGCGCTGAGCGGATAGCGCGCGGCAAGTTCGGCATAGGTGAATGCGGTAAATGCGGCGACTACCGATGCGACCAGGAAGGACAGCGGTGCATACATCCCGGCGTTGCCGGCAACCTTACCGATCAGCACGTAGATGCCGGCGCCGAGGATATTGCCCACCCCGTAGAACGTCAGCAGCCATAGGGAGAGTCCGCGTTTGAGCTCGGGCGGCTGGGTCATTGGCGCAGGGCTGAGGGTACCTTGCAGGCAGCCTATTCGGATTGCGTCCCGAATGACGCCAGGCTCGAATCCTTGTTGGCGGCGGGCGGTGTCGATGCAACCGTGCTGTCGTCTGGCGCGAACAACTGCTCACGTCCCAGCCAGAGCAAGACGCCCAGCACGATGACAAGCAGGAACGTGATGCTATCAAGCACGCGCGCCCGGTGCCGTTGCTGCCGGGCGCGCAGGTTCTGTTCAACAGTCGGCGCTGGCCTTACAGGCGTCTTCAGGACCGGCAGCGATAGGGCGGTCGGGTCGTGCCAGGTCGGGCCCTCCTCCAGGCGTGCTGTGCGCCGCGTGTTCGGCGTCTGCATGAGTACCGGTTGCGGCGCCTGCCACATACCCTCCGCAAGCCCGGCATTCTGTCGGTCTGATCCAACCACATTGATAATGGCGGAGTTGATCAGGGGGCTGGCCTCCATGTAACCGTAGACCAGGCTGGTATCACACAGCAGGCTGATGATTCTCGGGATGCCGCCACTCTGCTGGAAGACGGCCTCGAGGGCGGCATCGGTAAAGAGTTTCGGATCGCCACCGGCTTGATGTATACGATGGGTGATCAAGGCACGTGTTTCCTCGTAATCCAGAGCGTTGAGGTGGTGGTCGATGCCGATGCTGCGCACAAACTGCTCGAGATCGGGATCTGCGAGGGTGTCGCGCACTTGCTTCTGCCCAAACAGGAAGAGCTGAAAAGGGAGGTGTTTTCGCCGCGCCACCTGTGCGAGGTGATGCAGCGCTTTGAAGGCTGCGACGGAGAGCCCCTGGGCCTCGTCGATAAGGAGAACCGTGCGTTTGCGCCGCTTCTTCTGTTGCCGCAGGAAAGTGATCAATGACTGGAATAACTGATCGCCGTCACCGGCGTCCGCGTCCAGTCCAAAGGCGCGCAGGATCCAGCTCGGGCGCTCGTCGAACGCATCATTGGCATTGGGGATATGTCCCACGGATAAGGCATCACCCAGGGCTTCCCGGAGTTTGAGCTTCAGAGTGGTCTTGCCGGCACCAATCTCACCGGTCATCAGACAGACGCGCTTTTTCTGTTTGACCGCCCTTTGCAGCGCGTCGAGTGCCGCCCGGTGTGCCTTGCTCAAGTACATCAGACCAGGATCGGGAAGCAGCGAGAATGGCCGCCGGCTGAAGCCGTAGAACTCTTCGTACATCGCCTACTCGTCCGATGCGCAAATCATTGATATGCCGGAAGCCATCACGCCTTTTATCCCGCGAGTCTGGTGGAAAACCGTGCATTCTACCGAATGTTGCGGACCGCTGGGATTTCGCCGGGGAAAGAAACAGACGGAATCGCGTGAAAAGGGCGTGACACAGAAGCCAAAATACAGAATACAGAATACAGAATACGGGCGTCGGGCGTCGGGCGCCAGGAGCCAGGAGCCAGGAGCCAGGAGCCAGGAGCCAGAATCTCCGGGTCAGTACATTCTGATACTAGATTCTGGCTTCTGAGTTCTGGGGTTTTCTAATATTTTCCGCTCAGGAGGTTCGGTACCGCGCGAGGACGATACAGGCGAGCCCCAGAGCGAAGAGCGCGAGTGTCGCTGGTTCCGGCAGAAACGAAAGCGGTACGTTGAGGATAGGCCCGTTGGAGGCATAAAGTTCCCTTGGCGGGGGCAGGGGTAAATTCTCGGTTTGCGGCTTGTTCTCCCACAGCAGGCTGATCAGCGTGGCTTCCAGTTCCCGGCGGAAGGCCTCGGTTTCGCTGACCGGGTGCAGGATGGTGGCGGGCCCGTCTGAAATCGTGACCATGATGGTCACTACGCCCTCATCATCTTCGACCTCATCGAGCGAAAAGGTGTACTGACCGTGGAGTTCGCCAACAGTACCTGCCGGGTCCGCGGATTCGCGACCTGACCCGGGCGCGGCGTGATCCGGTGAGCCCGTTTCTGATTCCGCCTTTAGCGGAGTGCACCAAACCAGAATCAGTACGACAAACAACGACACAGGGAAACCCCGAAGCTTCTTCTTTTCATTATTGGAGTGCGTCATGGCAGCGGCCTCTTGTCAGTGACAGGGCTCTGCTTGTGCGTCGCAACCAAGGAAGTGATGTTGCGAAGAGTCCTGTCTTTATTGTTATTGCCTGACTAAACCGTCGCAATTCGCATGCCACGAAAACAATTCTTTATATTACAGTGTGATGCAGAGAGTCTGGCAGGAGACGTCGAGAGGATTGTAAAGAATGCTGACAAGTGCCGTTGGGAGAAAACGGCAGAGCTTAGCCGTAAGGCATTGAAATACTGACGAGTATTTTGAGCCCGCGGCTCGCAGGCGCTACGTAAGTTATGTCGACAGGCAGGCGGGGTGTAGCGATCGCCGGTCCATCTTACGGCATGCGGCGCCTGCCGAGGTGAATGGCGCGACCAGCGACGGCGAGTGCCGCTTCATGGAGGGCCTCGGAGAGCGTGGGGTGTGCATGGATAGTGCGCGCGATATCTTCGCTGCTGGCGGAGAACTCCATGGCCAACACGGCTTCGGCAATGAGTTCTGACGCCCATGGTCCGAGGATGTGCACGCCCAGAATCTGGTCGGTTTCGGCATCCGCGATAATCTTGGCCATACCTTGTGGCGCCTCCATCGCATGGGCGCGCCCGGAGGCAGCGAAGGGAAACATCCCGGTACGGATCGAGTTGCCGAGTGTGCGGAGTTCCTGCTCGGTTTGCCCTACCCAGGCAATCTCGGGAAAGGTATAGACGATGGATGGGATACGGTTCCCGTGGACGGAGATTTCCCGGCCGGCGGCAATCGATTCGGCGACGGCGACGCCTTCCTCCGCGCCCTTGTGCGCCAGCATGGGACCGCGTACCAGGTCACCGACGGCATAAACGCCCGGCAGGTTGGTCATGCAGTACTCGTCGACGTGAACGTATCCGCGTTCATCCAGAAGTAGATTACACTCCGGCGCGAAGAGGTTCTGGGATCGTGGCTTGCGTCCAACCGCCACAATCAGACGGTCGACGGTCAATGCCTGTTCGTCTTCTCCGTGCACGTAATGCACGCGTACTTCTGCGGCGCTAAGCTGTGTCGAAACGACGCGCGTCGCAAGGCGAATCCGCAGTCCTTGTTGCGTAAACTGTTTGAATGCCGCAGCCGAAATCTGTTCATCAACCATCGGCAGGAAACTGTCCTGCGCTTCGAGCAATATGACCTCGGCACCCAGCCGACGCCACACACTTCCCAGTTCCAGACCGATTACACCGGCGCCTATGACGCCCAGCCTCTGTGGTATTTCAGGGAGCTCCAGCGCTCCAGTCGAATCGATTATGCGCTCGCCGTCGAGCGGGGCAGCATCGAGTTCCACCGGCTGCGAACCGCTGGCAAGAATAATATTGCTGGCATCCAGGGTCTCGGGGTTACGACCGGACTCATGCGGGGTGAAGCGGACACGCTTGTTGTCCAGCAGGCAGCCGTGACCCTTGAGCCATGTGATGTCGTTAGCCTGGAACAGTGTGGCGATTCCCTTGGTCAGCGTGCCGACGACACGCTGCTTGCGCGCCATCATGGTCGCGATATCGATGGTCACGTTGTCGCTGCGAATGCCATGCTCGGCACATTCATGCAGGGACCGGTAATAAAGCTCGGAGGAATCGAGCAGGGCCTTTGACGGAATACAGCCTGCGTTGAGGCAGGTGCCCCCGAGCACCGGTGATCCCTGGGCATCGAGCCAGTCATCGATCACTGCGGTATGCAATCCCAGTTGTGCACACCGGATTGCCGCTACATAGCCTGCCGGTCCGGCACCGATAACGATCACATCATAGGATTCGGTCATCGTTCAGATATCCAGCAACAGCCGTGCGGGGTCTTCCAGCACTTCCTTGATCGCAACGAGAAACTGCACCGCGTCTTTGCCGTCAATAATGCGATGGTCATAGGTCAGCGCCAGGTACATCATAGGGCGGATGCGCACCTCTCCTGCCTCGGCGACGGGGCGCTGCTCGATCTTGTGCATACCCAGTATTGCGCTCTGTGGCGGATTCAGAATTGGTGTCGACAACAGGGAACCATATACGCCTCCGTTGCTGATGGTGAAGGTTCCGCCACTCAGTTCTTCGATTGCCAGCCTGCCCTCGTGTGCACGCTCGGAAAAATCGGCGATGCGCTGTTCGATCTCGGCGAACCCGAGCGTGTCCGCGTTGCGCAGCGTCGGTACAACGAGACCTCGCGGCGATGCCACCGCTATGCCGATATTGTAGAAATCATGATACAGGATATCGTTGTCCTCGAGCGAGGCGTTGAGCAGCGGGAAGCGCCGCAAGGCCTCGACACTCGCCCTGACGAAGAAGGACATCAGTCCCAGTTTCACCCCGTGGCGTGCTTCGAACGGGTCGCGATAACGGTTGCGCAGATCGAATACCGCTTGCATGTTGACTTCGTTGAAGGTGGTCAGGGCTGCGGTTGTCTGCTGGGATTGCAGTAAGCGTTCCGCAACGCGCATCCGCAGTCGACTCATGGGAACCCGCCGGACGCCTTGATCCGCCTGCACGTCGATGACAGGTGCGGGTGGGATTTCCGGGGCAGGCTCCGGCGATACGGCTGCTACCACTCGCGGCGCCTGTTCCGCGCGGTCATCAAGATAATGAAGTACGTCTGCTTTGGTGAGACGCCCGTCCTTGCCGGTGGCCGCAATCGCAGCGGGGTCAAGCCGGTATTCGCTAACGAGATGGCGTACCGCAGGGCTGAGTTCTGTGACTGCCTCCACCGGCGGGGCCACTCGGGTGCCGGTGCTCGTCATTGGCACGACATTTTCCCGGTGCTGTGACGGCTCGGAAACGGCGTTCACCTCGTCAGCCAGTGCTGCGACTGGCTCAATGACAGCGATCACCTCGTTACTGCCTACGGTGGCGCCGTTGTCCCTGCGCACATCCGTGAGCACACCATCACCCGGCGCTGGTACCTCGAATACAACCTTGTCCGTCTCGATGTCGACCAGCGTTTCGTCGCGGTGTACCGGGTCACCCGGCTTCTTGTGCCAGGTGATAAGGGTAGCGTCGCTGACTGACTCGGGCAGTGTTGGCACCCGTACTTCAATTCCCATCTGTTGGTCTCCGTTTTTTGTCGCTGTCAATCGATTGCGTCCGCAACCAGGGCTTTTTGTTCCTTAACGTGTGTCTTGAAATGGCCGGTCGCCGGTGTGGCACAGTCCAGGCGCCCCGCGTAGCGCAAATGCTGGTCGCGGGTCATGCAGGTGCGAATCCGGTGCTGAATCTGGTACCAGGCGCCCTGGTTCTTGGGTTCCTCCTGACACCAGACAATTTCACCGGCGTTCGGGTAGCGATCGAATTCGGTACACAGCTGCTCTTGCGGGAAGGGATAAAGCTGTTCCAGCCGAAGAATGGCGGTATCCGCACGCGCCTGATCTCGGCGGTGCTGCAGCAGATCGAAGTAGACCTTGCCGCTGCAGATCACGACGCGCCTCACAGAATCAGGGTCAAGGGGATCGATCTCGCCGATCACAGTCTGAAAACCGCCCTCGGACAGGTCTTCCAGTTGCGAGACCGACAGCTGATGCCGGAGCAGGCTCTTGGGCGTCAGAACAATGAGTGGCTTGCAGTACGGGCGCACCATCTGACGACGCAACATGTGAAACATCTGCGCCGGTGTGGTCGGAACACAGACCTGGAGATTGTTCTGCGCACACAGTTGCAGGTAACGTTCGAGTCGAGCCGAAGAATGTTCGGCGCCCTGTCCCTCGTAACCGTGGGGGAGGAACACTACTAACCGGCAGAGCCGTGCCCATTTCTGTTCGCCTGAGCTGATGAACTGGTCGATCACGACCTGCGCCACATTGGCGAAATCACCGAACTGTGCCTCCCAGATAACCAGACTGTTGGGATCCGCCGTCGAATAACCGTACTCGTACGCCAGCACCGCCTCTTCGGACAGCGGTGTGTCAATGGCAATGAAGTCAGCGCCATTGTTGCCAACGTGCGCCAGCGGTGTGTAGCCGATCCCGTCACGCTGATTATAAAGAGTGGCGTGCCGGTGGAAGAAGGTGCCACGACCACTGTCCTGGCCGCTCAAGCGTATCGTATAACCCTCATCGAGCAGGCTGGCGTAGGCGAGGGTCTCTGCAAAGCCCCAGTCTATCGGCAGGGCCCCGGCGGCCATCTTGTGCCTGTCGGTGAGGATATTTGCCACCCGGGGGTGCGGCTCGAAGCCCTCCGGCAGTTGCAGCAACTGTTCGGCGAGACCTTGCAGCCGTGGCAGCGGTAAACTGGTCTCAGCGGCGTGCGTCCATTCCGTATTCAGATAGGGTGCCCAGTCGACCGCATAGATATGACCAGTGCCGGCAACCGAGTGCGGAGACACGATACTGCACTGGTCCAGCGAGCTGCGGTACTCCTCGCGCATTTCCTCGGCCTGCTCGACTGTGACAATTTCCTCTGCAATCAGGCGATCGCGGTAGATTTCCCGTGCCGTTGGATGGGCGCGGATCTGCTGGTACATCATCGGTTGTGTCACGGCCGGTTCGTCCGCCTCGTTGTGGCCATGGCGTCGATAGCAGAGTACATCAATAACGACGTCCTTGTGGAACTGCATGCGAAAATCGAGGGCGAGTTTCGCTGCGAAGACGACAGCCTCGGGATCATCGCCATTCACATGGAAGATCGGTGCCTGAACAATCTTGGCCACATCGGTGCAGTAGAGACTGGAACGGGTATCCAGCGGGTTACTGGTGGTAAAGCCGATCTGGTTGTTGACCACAATGTGTACAGTGCCGCCCGTCCCGAATCCCCTCACCTGGGACATGTTGAAGTTCTCCATCACGACGCCCTGGCCGGCGAAGGCCGAGTCGCCATGGATCAGCACCGGTAATACCTGCTTTCCCTCCCGGTCGCCGCGACGACGCTGGCGCGCGCGGACCGAACCCTCTACCACCGGTCCAATGATTTCGAGGTGCGACGGGTTGAAGGCCAGTGCGATGTGGACGGGTCCGCCGGGTGTGTCGGCATCGGCAGAGAAGCCCATGTGGTACTTCACGTCTCCGGCACGCTCGACTACCGGGTGTTGGCCTTCAAACTCGAGGAAAAGGTCACAGGGTTGCTTGCCAAGTGTATTGACCAGCACGTTGAGGCGCCCTCGGTGTGCCATTCCGATCACAATTTCTCCTGCGCCATGTTCCCCGCCATGCAGAATAAGCGTGTCGAGCAAGGGGATCAGGCTTTCGGCTCCTTCCAGAGAGAACCGCTTCTGACCTACATAACGCGTATGCAGGTACCGTTCCAGGCCTTCCGCTGCCGTGAGACGTTCGAGCAGATGCCGGCGGAACTCATAATCGAAATGTGGTTGCACGCGGGAACCTTCCAGGCGCGCCTGTATCCAGCGTTTCTCCTCGGTGGCTGTGATGTGCATGTACTCCGAGCCAATGTGGCCGCAGTACACCTGCTGCACCAGTGCAAGAATCTCGCGCAGCGAGGCCGCTTCCCCCAGGACCAGCGAGCCGGGGTTGAAGACGGTATCCATGTCTTGATCTGTCAGACCGTGGAAGGCGGGATCCAGATCGGGTACCGGCGACCGGGAGGGCTCCAGCGGATTTATGTCCGCATGCTGGTGGCCACGAACGCGGTAGGCATTGATGAGCTGCAGGACAGCGACCTGTTGCTCCGGCGCCGCTGCAACCCCCGGCCGGGGCGGCGGGGGCTTCCGGGCGATCGGTACCTCGGGCGTTCCCGTCGCCACGAGGGTCGGCGCTAACGGGGCAGGCGGATGTCCAGCCTCGAGCTGCCTGAAGTAGGTCTGCCAGCGGGCTGGGACTTGGGAGGGATCTTCCAGGTACTGCTGATAGAGCGTTTCGAGGTAGGCGGCGTTGGCGCCATAGAGGTAGGAGGTCTGTTCCAGTCTTTTGAGTACTGCGTTCACCAGTCTTGTCCCCGACACACCATTCCTTATTACTTGACTTAGATCGACATGCTGGCCCGTTGTTTGAGTTTTTTTCATCGCCGCTGCCGGCTGACTTCCGGAATCGCCTTCACTTCCCTTTATAGCTCATAGAGGCCAGCCCGGATATGGCCGTGTACCCCGCCGATATGATCCGGCGTAAACAACCGTCGCGGGGCGAACCGGATCACGCTTTCGCGGGTTGCCGTGCCCGATTCCCAGTTCAGGCAGAAGCGCGCAGGCTGTCAGCCGTCGCTTTTCGCACCCGGACCACGCGACCGGCCGCATGCCGCGGACGTCAAGGACAGGAGGGATGAACTGCCGGAAACCGGCCATCAGGCAGTCGCCTCGCCCGGCGCTCCGTGTGACGCACGGTTCCCCGCCTAGCAGATCCCGGCGGAGTGGCCGGGCTATCCATAGACCCGCGACTGATCGCCCCCTTCCCCTCGCGCTGCCCCCATGTGGTGGGGGCGCGCATCCGCCGTGGGGCACGGGCTTCTCAAATATTTCTGACACACTGAATCGGCATAAGTGCCTCGGAGGCTGTGAGCTCTTCGCCAATCCTGTCACCCCGAGGTCTGGCCAGGCGCAATACTGGCTCGTGTTGGTGAATGGTTGTCCCTGCCGGGCGACCGTGACGGCATCCGCCTCTGTCCCCGTGATGTTCTTAGGGGTTAGGTGTTTGGGCGTTTTACTGGGGCGGCAGTACGTCTCAGCCTGTCAGTGACCTTCGGTAATAGGGGGGATGAGGTTGGTTGTCGGCCCCCGGCGTCCGTCAGCCGACTGATTGGCCTGCAGTCGGGGTGATGGAAAAGTTTGTTCCGTGACTGCGCAGGTGTCGCGCGAGCCCGCCCTGGAATTCAGTTATTGGGTGCTCCCGCAGGCGCGAAAAAAGCTGTCTCCTGGCAACAGCTGCCGGCACTGGGCGCTGGTTGGATTGGTGCCGTAGCCTTGAGTCCCGATAGTCTGCTGGTCACTCGACTCGAGCTTCAGCATCTGCCTCGCCGCATCGCAGGCCTCCTGGCCGGTGCAGGCATCGTCCATGCCGCACACCTTATATACCAGGTGTTGACAGGGTGTGACCGCATGGGCCGGTGTGAGCGTCTCCGTACCGGGCGTGCCCGGAGGGAGACTCTCCACGGGTTCCTGTCCGCAGGTCACGAAGAATGATCGATCTTTGTCCGCCTCCTGACATTGGCCGCTGCTGTGGGTCATGATGTTAGGGGTCGTGTTGCTGCTCCGTTCCTCCTGCTCCATTGAGAGGAGTTGCCTGGCAGGTTCGCAGGCGGGTCCCGCGGAGCATTCATCGTCTGTTCCGCAGACACGCCGCACCAGCCTTTCACAGGGGGAGTAGCCGATGATCGGTGCGCCGATCCATGTGCTGGCTTCAGGTGTTTTCGGCTTGGGCCGGCGTGCTTCCAGTATTTCCGTCGTTGGAACGGCGACGCCTGAGCGGATGGTGATCGTAGAACCATCCTGCAACTGGTGGACGCCGTCCCAGAGCTGAGTCTGAACCCCGTCCTTCATGATGGTGGCACGGTTGGTGCGAGGGTCTACGGTTATTTCACCACCCCCCTTGAGCCGGCTCGACCACTCGGCAGCCTGTGCGGCACACGCGGTGAACGCGAGGAAGAGGATGGCCTGCATCAATACGGGGACGGAGCCGAACGCGATGCCAGGCCGGCATGCCCCGGTGAAGCGCCTCCTGGTGGCGCGGTGGCTGGTTTTCGCGTTACGCATATTCAACGACCCTTCAGTCTGGCGACTGCCGCATGCCTTATCGCGGTGAACGACAGGCAGAAGGCGCAGTTCGATTGCCGCTTATTATCTCGATACCGCGGCGTTTTTTCCAGGTATGGCGCATCTCGGGAAATGACCCGTGCACAACGCACCGAGGTCTGATCCAGATCAATTAGAAGCGCTGTCGTGTGGAAGCGGCAAACAAAAACGGCGGCCCGGGGGCCGCCGCACATGCCAGATTGGGGAATCGCCGTGTTGGTCAGGCAGCGTTGCGCCTTCTGGCTATCCCGGCCAATCCAACAAGGCCGGACCCGAGCAGCCACACAGCGGGTGGTATCGGAATCAGCGTGCCTGTGACGTTACCGTTCCCAGATGCCACAACACTGGTCAGATTAGAACCATCATCTGTTGTGGTGAAATTAGTACTGATGAACGAGAAAGTAACTGTCTCGAATTCATCAAAGGCAAGCCCAAACGGTAGATCCTGGGTAGTAATGGCCGAGGCACCGGCTCCAACTACTGCGATGTTAAGTGAACCCAGAGCAGTTATGTGGCTGATTGTTGCGTCGAACACATCCAGTGCAAGCCCATAGCCTGTAGTAGTGTTGGTTAAGAGATCGAATGTTCCACAACCAGGGGGAATACTACAACTGACGTTGACGCTCTCGCCAATTGGAATAGGGCCGATACCGGATATAGACAGATCTGCAAAAATATTCGTGTTTAAAGAACCGACTAAAGCGCCATCTACTTTGAAATTCATTGTATCCAATGGGTCTGCCTGACCGGGATCACCCGTTCCGCCACTGCTACTCGTGGCGTCAAAAATCGCACCACCGCTAACGTTCGCATCATAGACAAAGTTAAACCCATCGAACTGAATTTCTAGTGTTGCTGCTGGGGTAATAGCAGAGAAACTAAAAACCGATAAGACAGCGCACATCGCGCTGATGATATGCCTCATTGTTGCTCTCCTCCGCCCCTGATTTTTGGCACCAGGTGGCTATTGTTGGTCCATTTGAGTAACGATTATCGTCCTTGTTCTGCGCGATTCTTTCCCGATCGCTCATGCAGTAACAGTCTCTAAGGACGAAGCAAGACTTGTTCCAGAAATAGAATAGTCCTCCGGAACAACACTCTAGCGAAAATGGCAGTCAATTCGATGGCTGAAAACCGTCAATATGACCGACAAAAAATTAAGGATTTCGACAGGCGCGGAAGGTCTTGGGCGGGGTGGTTTTGTCCGACGGCAGGCGGAGCGTGATTGGTCGGGGCGAGAGGATTCGAACCTCCGACCCCTTCGTCCCGAACGAAGTGCGCTACCAGGCTGCGCTACGCCCCGTTTCGTGCTGGTGGCCGGTTAATCCGAACCGCTAATAGGTCCGGTTAACGGAAAATTCCGCGAGGCCATAAAGTGCGTCTTTGCAGGTCGATGCCGGGAGTGGGGCCAGGGCCCCCATCGCCTTGTCTGCTGCCTCGCGGGCGAATTCGGCAGTGTACGTGATGGCACCGGTTGATTCAATGGCCGTCCGCACGGCATCAATGCCATCGCGCCCGCCCTGTTCTATCGCACCGCGTATCACGGTCGCCTGCTCGGGTGCACCGGTCCGCATCGCAAAAATCAGCGGCAGTGTGGGCTTGCCTTCCGCGAGATCGTCGCCGATGTTCTTGCCAATCTGCTCCGAATCCGAGCTGTAATCGAGGGCGTCGTCGACCAGTTGAAAGGCCGTCCCGAGCTGCATGCCATACTCCGCCAGGGCCTCCTCAATCTCGGGTGGCTGCTCCCCGAGTACTGCGCCGATGCGGGCGGCGGCCTCGAACAGTTTGGCCGTCTTGCAGCGTATGACCTCCAGGTAGCGAGCCTCGGTGGTGTCCGGGTCGTGGCAGTGCAGCAGTTGCATGACCTCGCCTTCCGCGATCCTGTTGGTGGTATCGGCCATGATTTCCATGATCCGCATACTTCCGACCTCCACCATCATCTGGAAAGACCGGGAATACAGGAAGTCGCCAACCAGAACGCTGGCCTCGTTGCCCCAGATGGCATTGGCAGTCTCTGTTCCGCGCCTCATCCTCGAGGCATCGACCACATCGTCGTGAAGCAGCGTGGCCGTATGAATGAATTCCACGATAGCGGCAAGGTTACGGTGGCGTGTGCCCCGGTATCCGCAGGCGTGCGCGGCGAGAAGCACGAGCAGGGGGCGAAGTCGCTTGCCACCACTATTAATAATGTAGTGGCTCAGCTGGTTGATGAGGAAGACGTCGGAGCGCAGGCGTTCGTGAATGAGGTAGTTGACGGCATCCATATCATCCGCCATGTGCCTGTGGATCTCCTCCAACGACATGAATTGGATATTTTTTTTTAATGGTCCACGCATGATACGCGAGCAGCGGCCCCTTGAGCGAGGCCGCACATAATAACAGTGAGGCAATCGCTTAGTGTAGCCTCACCGGCGCCTGTGTGCCAGAAAAGCCTGGATTGACCCTATGGTGGCAAGCCTATACAATACTCGACTTTTCACGCGTCGTGCCCGCACGGTCATGATGAGAGTCTGAATCGGAGAATCTGGCGATGTATGCAGTGATCGTAACTGGCGGCAAACAATACCGCGTGGCGCCGGGTGACACGCTGCGGGTAGAGAAGCTCAACACCCCCGAAGGGGAGTCGGTAGAACTCGATCGGGTGCTGATGGTAGCCGATGGTGACAATATCAAGCTTGGTGCGCCTTATCTCGACGGCGGCCGTGTGATGGCGAGAGTCAAGGCACATGGTCGTGGCCCGAAAGTTGAGATCATCAAGTTCCGCCGGCGCAAACATCACATGAAGCGCCAGGGCCATCGGCAGGCCTACACGGAACTGGAGATCACTGACGTTTCTGCTTGATCGATTGAGTTAGAGGATACAGACGATGGCACACAAAAAGGCCGGTGGCAGCACACGAAACGGACGCGATTCCCAGTCCAAGCGTTTGGGTGTCAAGCGCTACGGTGGCGAGAAGGTCAGTGCCGGCAGTATTCTGGTCAGGCAGCGCGGCACGCACTTCCATCCGGGCGTTAACGTAGGCTGCGGCAAGGACCATACGCTTTTTGCCAAGGCTGACGGTCAGGTACAGTTTGTGACCCGAGGCTCCCGCAACCGCAAGTTTGTGGATGTGGTGACGGCAAGCTAGACCGTAACCCCCGGCCTGTTCAGATGAGCCCCGTCGATGTGCGGGGCTTTTTGTTGGCTAACAGAGAAGCCGAATGCTGCAAGTCAGAGGGCGCGGAACCTGGAACGATATACCGCCTCCTGATCGTCGCCTGAAGCTGCCTCGAACTCGCATTATTCTATGTGCTGCCTCTTTGTTTCTTGATCTGAGCTCCTATGAAATTCGTCGACGAGGCCACTATCCATATTGCTGCAGGTGACGGCGGAAGCGGTTGTGTCAGTTTTCGGCGCGAAAAGTTTGTACCCAGGGGAGGGCCGGACGGAGGGGATGGAGGCGATGGCGGGAGTGTCTTCCTCATCGCCGATGAAAGCATCAATACGCTCGTTGATTTTCGCTACCAGCGTCGATTCCAGGCTCAGCGCGGGGAGAATGGCCGGGGGCGTAACTGCACGGGTAAAAAGGGCGATGACCTGATGGTTCGTGTGCCGGTGGGCACCGCCATTTACGATATCGATACCGAGGAACTGATCGGCGACGTGGTAAGCCCCGGCCAGTCCGTGATGGTCGCTCAGGGCGGCTGGCATGGCATCGGTAATGCCCGTTTCAAGAGCTCGACAAACCGGGCGCCGCGGCAATTCACTCCGGGAACCGCTGGTGAGCAGCGCCACGTGCGCCTCGAACTGAAGGTACTTGCTGATGTGGGGCTGCTGGGTCTGCCCAATGCAGGCAAGTCGACCTTCATCCGGTCCGTCTCCGCTGCCCGTCCCAAGGTTGCGGACTACCCCTTCACGACGCTCTACCCGAATCTGGGGGTTGTACGGGTGGCACCCCACCGGGCCTTTGTGGTCGCGGATATTCCTGGTCTGATCGAAGGGGCTGCCGAAGGCGCCGGACTGGGCATCCAGTTTCTGAAACACCTGGCGCGTACACGCTTGTTGCTGCATATCCTGGATGTTGTCCCGGCCGACGGCAGCGACCCGGTCGATGCGGCGCGGACGATCGTTGCCGAACTCCAAAAGTACAGTGCCGAACTTGCGGCGCGCGAACGCTGGTTGGTCTTGAACAAGATCGATCTGCTGCCGGAGGATGAACGCGACGGTCACTGTCGCAAGATTCTCGCGCAGCTCGATTGGGAGGGCCCGGCGTATCAGATTTCTGCATTGAGTGGGGAAGGGACGGGAGATCTGGTTAACCGGGTTATGGCGTACCTCGAGGGGAAGGTCGCGGGGGATGAGGGGGAAGACCCGGGCAAGCCGGCGTTCGGCAATCAGAATTCAGAGTAAAGGTTGACACGCAGTCCGGCCCGAGCACTCTGGTCCTGACCCCTGACCCCTGACTTTCGACCATCATCTGCTAAGCTACCTCCATTCAGCATTACTACTGCTCCGAGTCGCTATGCAGAGCCGCGAAGAATTCGCCCAGAGCCGCCGTTGGGTAATCAAGATCGGCAGCGCGTTGTTAACCAATGATGGGCGCGGACTGGCCTCCGATGCCATTGCGCGGTGGGTCGCCGAGATGGCCGATTTGCGCCGCGCAGGCAGAGAGCTTGTGCTGGTGTCATCCGGTGCGGTTGCCGAGGGGATGTGCCGGTTGGGGTGGCGCAAACGTCCGCATGCGGTCTACGAATTGCAGGCGGCAGCGGCCGTCGGTCAGATGGGCCTGGTCCAGGCCTACGAGTCGCAGTTTCAAAAGTTCGGACTGCATACAGCACAGATCCTGCTCACCCACGAAGATTTGGCCAACCGCGGTCGCTATCTCAACGCGCGCAGTACGCTGGCCTCGTTGTTAAAGCTGGGCGTCGTGCCCGTGGTGAACGAGAATGATACGGTTGCTACGGATGAGATCCGTTTCGGGGACAACGATACCCTGGCAGCCCTGGTTGCCAACCTCGTCGAGGCCGATTTGCTTGTGATACTGACAGATCAGCACGGATTGTTCGATGCCGACCCGCGAACGAATCCGAAGGCGCGCCTGATTGAAGAGGGCGAGGCAAACGACGCGTCGCTCGAAGCGGTCGCGGGGGGCAGCAGCGGGCTGGGGCGCGGCGGCATGTTGACCAAGGTTCGTGCCGCGGCACTGGCAGCGCGTTCGGGTGCCGGGACCCTGATCGTGCCTGGGCGAGAGCCGTCGGTCTTAAGCCGTATCGCTGATGGTGAAGGGATCGGCACCTTCCTCAGGCCGGCCCGGGAACGTCTGGCGGCACGCAAGCAGTGGCTCGCCGGGCGGTTGCAGATGCGAGGGCGTCTGCGGCTCGATTCAGGCGCAGTCAGGGTGCTGCGCCGGTCGGGGAGCAGTCTGTTGCCCGTGGGTGTCGTCGGCGTGGAGGGCGATTTTGCGCGTGGCGAACTGGTCGCGTGCTGTAGTCCGGAAGGGCAGGAAATTGCGCGCGGGCTTGTGAATTACAGCGCCGATGAGGCGCGACGCATCATTGGTTGCCCCAGCGAACGTATTGAGTCAATCCTGGGTTATGTCGATGAACCGGAGCTGATTCATCGGGATAATCTGGTGGTGATTTAGTTCGGAACTCAGAAGGCAGGCGATAGGACTTCGGGTTCAGCTGGCGGCCGTATGCCGGTTTGGGGCTGTCTCTGGCGTGTTATTGCGAGGTTTCTGGGGCATTGTCATAGCACCTGCGATCGGAGCGGACTGCTTAGTGCGACACAGGAAGCACGGGATGCAAAAAACCGGTCATTGACCGGCTCCTTGTGCGTGCTCATCGAATGAACACGTTGTGTAAGTGCGGCTAGCTTGCCTGCATTCCACGCAGATGCTGATTGAGACGGGTCTTGTGTCGCGCCGCTTTGTTCTTATGGATAAACCCTTTTCGCGCCATGCTGTCAATAATCGGTACTGCGTCCCGGTAAGCGCTTTGCGCTGTGTCCAGGTCGCCCGCGCCAATTGCCTTGACGACGTTCTTGATCTGTGTACGCAAGCGCGAACGCATACTGGCATTATGTAGCCTGCGTTTGACCGCCTGTCGGGCGCGCTTTCTGGCTTGTGCGGAATTGGCCAAGTATCACACTCCTATAATGCGTTATTCAGAAAGACCGCGTACTATGCGCATTTCCTCGGGTTTTGTCAATGCCAATGATCGGCGTCTGAGCCTGGCGCAAGCGCCTGAACCGTTGCCGATGGTGTGGTCTCGTTAACTTAAAATCTATATGAAATGCAAAGAGAATATTAATCAAGGCAGTGGTCAAAGCTCGAATCTCATTGCAGTATTGAGGCACTGGCGGCCATGAGGGAGGGGCTTGCGAGGCATGCTGTGACAGTTGGCAGTATGACGCTGCTGTCGCGCATTCTGGGATTTGTCCGGGACATGGTTTTGGCGCGGTACTTTGGTGCCGGGCTGGGTATGGATGCCTTCTTTATCGCATTCAAGATTCCTAATTTCCTGCGCCGTCTGTTTGCAGAAGGGGCTTTTTCACTTGCCTTTGTTCCGGTTCTGAGTGAGTACAAGACCCAACGCGACGCCGTAACTGTGCGCGCGCTAGTCGATCAGGTGGCCGGAACTCTGGCGGGTATTCTGCTTGTAGTGAGTCTTCTCGGGAGTCTGGCCAGCCCGGTTCTGGTGATGATCTTTGCGCCGGGGTTTATCGGGGATGCGGAGAAATTTGATCTTGCTGCGCAGATGCTGCGCATCACTTTTCCCTATATTCTTTTCATTTCGCTGGCCGCCTTCGCCGGTGGCATCCTGAATACGTATGGCAGGTTTGCATTGCCCGCCTTCGCGCCGGTACTGCTCAACCTGGTCTTGATCGGTGCATCAATTCTGGTGGCACCGCTGCTCGAGCGGCCGGAGATGGCGCTGGCTGGCGCCGTCTTCATGGGCGGAATCCTGCAGCTTGTGTGTCTGCTCCCGGGGTTGGCCCGGCTGCGGTTGATTCCCCGCTTTCGCTGGGGATGGCAGGACAGTGGGGTGCGTCGCATTCTCAAGCTGATGGGTCCTGCGGTCTTCGGATCCTCGGTGGCGCAGATCAATCTGCTCTTCGATACACTGATCGCGTCGTTTCTGGCGACCGGCAGTGTCAGTTGGCTGTACTATTCGGACAGAATTGTCGAGTTTCCGCTTGGGGTTTTTGGTATCGCACTGTCAACCGCCATACTTCCCAGTCTGGCGCGCAGCCATGCCCGTGGCTCGCAAGAGTCGTTTATGCGTACGCTGGATCAGGGATTGCGCTGGGTGCTGTTGCTAGGGGCACCTGCGGCGCTCGGGCTGTTTCTGTTAGCGGGTCCCATTCTCGCGACACTTTTTCAGTACAACCAGTTCGGATCGCATGATACGCAGATGGCGGCGGTGAGCCTGATGGCCTATGCGGCAGGTCTGCCCGCCTTTATCCTGGTGAAAGTTCTGGCGCCGGCGTTCTATTCGCGCCAGGATACAGGCACGCCGGTGCGCATTGCAGTTGTCGCAATGGCGGCCAATATGGGGCTCAACGTCATTCTTGTTGTCTCTATGCTGCACTGGGAGATTGCGGGGCCGCATGCGGGGCTGGCATTGGCAACCTCCGCGTCCGCTTATCTCAATGCGGGATTGCTCTACCGGCGATTGCGACGGGACCAGCTGTATACGCCCGGGGTTGGGTGGCGACCGATGGCAGTCCGCGTCCTGTTCGCGGCCTTGTTGCTGGGTCTCTTGCTTGGCGCGGGAACAGCCGATCTTGGCCACTGGGCGGCAATGAATGGTACGGCCCGGGTCATGCATCTCGCCGCGTGGATCGCGGCGGGCGCCGCAGTCTATCTGGGTGTTCTGCGCCTGCTGGGTGAACGACTGGTGTCATTCGGGTATGGAACAGCGAACGAATGACAAGTCCGGTCAGTGCTTTATAATCCGGACTTTTCATTCTGTGCTGCGGAAGGTGGATTGCGGTATGCGGCTGATTCGTGGCCTGCACAATCTCCGGGAAGAGCATCGCACCTGTGCTGTCACCATCGGGAACTTTGACGGTGTGCACCTGGGGCATCAGGCTGTTCTCGGTCAACTCGCCGAGCGTGCCGGAGAGCTTGGCCTGTCGACCACAGTTGTGACGTTCGAACCGCAGCCACAGGAGTATTTTCGCCCTGACGAGGCGCCACCAAGGCTGACAAAATTCCGGGAGAAGTTTGCCGTGCTGCGGCGCTTTTCGGTCGACCGGATGTTGTGCCTGCGGTTTGACCGCAGGTTGGCGCAGCTGTCGCCGCAGCAATTTGTGCAAGAAGTGCTGTTGGACGGGCTGGGTGTGCGTTACCTTGTTGTGGGCGACGATTTCCGCTTTGGCAGGGGTCGGGCAGGCGATTTCAGATTTCTTTGCGAGGCCGGGGATAAGCACGGCTTCCAGGTCGTGCACATGCATACCTTCGATGTAGGTGGTGCGCGTGTCAGCAGCACGCGCGTTCGAGAAGCACTGGCAGCCGGCGATTTATCCTTTGCCGAGCAGTTGCTGGGAAGACCCTACCGCATGCTGGGTCGGGTTGCTCACGGTGATAAGCGGGGACGTGATATCGGGTTTCCGACCGCCAATATTTTCCTGCATCGGCACCGAGCGCCTGTAGCCGGTGTGTTTGCCGTCGAAATGTTCGGTCTGGAGCGCGAACCGATTATGGGTGTCGCCAACGTTGGAACGCGTCCGACTGTAGATGGCGTCCGAAGTCTGCTTGAGGTGCATCTGTTTGACTTCGATGAGGTCATTTATGGTCGCCATGTCGCTGTCGACTTTGTGCACAAACTGCGGGAGGAAAAGCGATTCGAGACGTTCGCGGCCCTTAAGGATCAGATAAACAAAGATGCATTTAAGGCGCGCAGATTCTTTGAGCGAAGAGTAACAAAAACGACCTGACAGCGGACCAACATCAAGGCTGATCGCCAGCGTGGTTGTTGACTGACAACCAGGTACTAACGAAGAGTGAATGCCCAGTGACGGATTACAAAGACACCCTTAACCTTCCCAAGACCGATTTCCCCATGAAAGCCAGTCTGGCTAATCGTGAGCCGGAGATGTTGGAATTCTGGGAAAATATCGGTCTCTACCAGCTGCTGCGTGAGGCAGGGGAGGGCAGGCCAAAATTTATTCTGCATGACGGGCCGCCCTATGCGAACGGCGAGATCCACATCGGTCACGCCGTCAATAAGGTTCTCAAAGACATTATTATCAAAAGCAAAACCCTGAGCGGATATGACGCACCCTACATTCCCGGCTGGGACTGCCATGGTCTGCCTATCGAGCTGAATGTTGAGAAGAAGGTCGGCAAAGCCGGGCGCAAGGTAGATGCTGCCACCTTCCGCAAGGCCTGCCGCGATTACGCTGTCCAGCAGGTACGGCGTCAGAAGGATGACTTTATCCGGCTCGGTGTGGTTGGTGACTGGGAGCGCCCCTATCTGACCATGAACTTCCGCTTCGAGGCGGACATCATTCGTTCCCTCGGCAGAATTGCGTCGAATGGCCACCTCACCAATGGCTACAAGCCAGTGCACTGGTGTACTGACTGTGGATCAGCGCTGGCGGAGGCAGAGGTCGAGTACGAAGATAAGACCTCCCCCGCGGTCGACGTACGTTTTACTGTGCTCGACGATGAGGCCCTCATGGCACGTTGCCATCACGTCGAGGGCGTCGAAGGCAAGGGGCAACTGTCCGTGGTGATCTGGACGACAACACCCTGGACCCTGCCGGCCAATCGTGCGGTTGCGCTACATCCTGAACTGGACTATGCCGTTGTCCAGTGTGAGGGCGCGCAAGGCCCGGAGCGCTTGCTGCTGGCCGACGCACTGCTGAAAGATGTCATGCTCCGCTATGAGCTCGGTGACTATCAGGTGCTGGCATATTGCAAGGGCGCAGATCTGGAGGGTTTGAGACTCTCACATCCTCTCTACCCCCGTGAGGTCCCCGTGATTCTGGGTGAGCATGTTACAACTGAGGCCGGTACCGGAGCCGTTCATACCGCTCCTGGTCATGGGCAGGATGACTTTGTTGTCGGGCAGCGTTACGGCATTCCTGTAGACAATCCGGTAGGCAGTGATGGGCGTTTTCTGCCGGAGACCAAATTGTTCGCCGGCGAACATGTCTTTGCAGCGAATGAACATGTGATCGATGTTCTGAAAGCTAAGGGCACACTGCTTCATGAAGAGACCATAAGCCACAGTTATCCGCACTGCTGGCGGCACAAGACGCCGATCATTTTCCGGGCAACGCCCCAGTGGTTCATAAGTATGGACAATCAGGGGCTACGCAAAACAGCACTGGATGCCATCGCGAGGGTTACTTGGATGCCCGACTGGGGGCAGGCGCGAATTGACGGTATGGTGCGGAGTCGACCTGACTGGTGTATCTCGCGCCAGCGTACCTGGGGTGTGCCGATTGCCCTGTTTGTGCACAGACAGACGGGGGCGCTGCATCCCGATACATCGCGCCTTGTCGAGGCGGTCGCGTTGAGGGTCGAGCGGGAAGGCATCGATGCCTGGCACGCGACCGATCCTGTGGATCTCCTCGGTGATCAAGCAAATGAGTATGAAAAGGTGACTGACACCCTGGATGTCTGGTTCGATTCGGGGGTAACGCACTACTGTGTTCTGGAACAGCGGGATGGACTCAGGCAGCCCGCCGATCTGTATCTCGAAGGGTCAGACCAACACCGCGGATGGTTCCAGTCCTCGCTGTTAACAGCAGCCGCAATGCGCGGGTCAGCGCCTTATCGCGCGGTTTTGACACACGGGTTTACGGTAGATGCCAAGGGGCAGAAGATGTCCAAATCCAAGGGGAACGTGGTTGCGCCTCAGAAGGTTGTCAATTCCCTTGGTGCGGATGTATTGCGCCTGTGGGTGGCAGCAACGGATTACCGTGGTGAGATGAGTGTCTCGGATGAGATTCTCAAACGGACTGCTGATGCGTACAGGCGTCTGCGCAACACGGCACGCTTCCTATTGGGGAACCTTAGCGGTTTTGATCCCATGGAAAACGCATTGGCACCAGAGCAGATGTTGATGCTGGATCGCTGGGCGGTCGAGCGGGCGCGTCTGTTGCAGGAAGATCTGATTCGAGCCTATGAGAGTTACGAATTCCACCTGATATACCAGCGCGTGCATAAGTTCTGTGCGGTCGACATGAGCAGCTTTTATCTTGATATCATCAAGGACCGGCAATACACAACGCAAAAGGACAGTGTTGCACGCCGGTCCGCCCAGACTGCCATGTATCTCATTGTCGAGGCGCTGGCGCGTTGGCTCGCGCCAATTTTGAGTTTTACTGCTGATGAGGTCTGGAGGCACATTCCGGGTGATCGTGAGCAGTCTGTGTTTCTCGAAGGCTGGTTTGTGTTGCCGGTAATGTTTCTGGAATCAGAAATGGAAGCGACCGAGTATGGCGCGGCGTTCTGGGACCAGGTGATTGGCGTACGTGAGTTCGTCAGCAGGGAGCTGGAGCGGCTGCGGGTGGCTGGTGGCATCGGATCATCTCTGGACGCTGAGGTTGACCTTTACTGCGGACGCGAGATCCATGATCTGCTCAAACGATTGGATGATGAACTCCGATTTGTTCTAATTACCTCAGATGCGCGTGTGCATCTGGTCACTGTGCCTCCCTCAGACGCCGTTCATTTCACACTGGATACGGGCGACGAGGTCTGGGTTGCCGTTGCTCCCTCTGACCATCCCAAGTGCGTGCGGTGCTGGCATCACCGTGTAGACGTCGGGGTGCACACGGATCACCCGGAGCTTTGCGGACGGTGTGTAGACAATGTTATTGGTGCGGGTGAACACCGAAAGTATGCATGACAAATGGCGAGGCAAGAGCTGCGAGAGAAAAGACTCGAGATAAGCGAGGGCGGCACATTTGCCGAGCAAGTCATTGCCGTCCCTGCGGGGCGCACGGCGCCTACGGCAGATGTGGTAATGTAATTGCGTAGAAACTGATTATGCTTAAATGGCTTTGGGTCTCGGTACTGGTCGTGATTCTGGATCAGGTAACCAAGCAATTGGCGGAATCTAGGCTGACGGGGGGGGAACCGGTGGAGATTTACTCATGGTTCAATCTTATCCTCGCCTACAACAGGGGTGCTGCCTTCAGTTTCCTGAGCGATGCCGCCGGCTGGCAGCGATGGTTTTTCATTATCGTGGGTGGGGTGGCAGTCGTCGTGATTCTTTTCTGGATGCGGCGGCTTTCATCCAGTGAACACTTGACCGCGACCTCTCTGGCTCTGATTCTTGGGGGTGCAGTAGGCAATATCATTGACCGATTCCTCTATGGGCACGTGGTCGATTTTATTCAATGGCATTACCAGGACTGGTACTGGCCTGCCTTCAATATTGCCGACTCGGCGATCACGGTAGGCGTTACGTTTTTGATTGCGGGAAGTCTCGTATCTCGTCGTGGAGATGATGCGTGATTCATCCTTCCCAGATTCAGCCGGGAAGTCGCGTCACCGTGCATCTGTCGATTGCATTGACCGATGGTATGGTCGCCGAAAGTACCTTTGACGAAGAGCCGCTGGTGTTCGTAATCGGCGATGGCACGTTGATCAATAACCTGGAGATCGCGTTGTACGGAATGTGTGCGGGGGATAAGCAATGTCTGGAACTGTCGCCTGAACAGGCGTTCGGAAATCGGGACACAGCCAACGTGCACTGGTTGGCGCGTGATCAGTTCCCTGCCGATATGGTGCTAGAACCCGGCGTCATTGTAGGGTTTTCAATGCCTGATGGTGAAGAAGTACCTGGTAGTGTCGTCGAGGTGGGCGATTCGAATATCAAGGTCGATTTCAACCACCCGCTTGCGGGGCACGCTATTATCTTTGCATGCAAAATACTGGATGTTAAACCACCCGAGCATGTTGCCGGTGAAGACTAATAGCGGTCGCGGAAGGCATGGGAGAACACAGCAAGAGCAATTACGTTTTCGCGGGGTATGCCAGCGCGTATTGTTGGGCGCGCTCAAAAACCAAGTGCAACATTTTTGGGAGATAATGTTGCATGGGAAAAATCTACGAGCAGTTGAGTATTGAAGAGCGGACGATGATCCAAACGCAACTGGAGCTGGGAATCAGACCTGCGGCGATTGCCGTAGGACTGAATCGTTCGGCGTCGACGCTTTCTCGGGAACTCCATCGAAACGGCTGGACTCGACCGAAGATGCCTCGCGGCCCTGGGCGACCGCCGGTGGCAGGCGGGTACCGTGCCGAAGCCGCCCATAAGCGCGCCCAAGCCTGCACGGTCACGCCACGCGTTGAGCGTCGCCTGCGGCCTGGAACCGCCCTGTGGGATCATGTCCTGCGCTACCTGAAGGCGGGCTATTCGCCCGAGCAGATTGCTGGCACACTGGCGCTTGTGCATTCCGAAACGCCGTCGTTGCAGGTTTCTCACGAAACCATCTATACCGCGATCTACGCCATGCCGCGTGGCGAGTTGCGCACGCAAGTGATTGGCTGGTTGCGCTTCGGCCATGCCAAACGCCGTCCACGAGCGCGTGGCGAAGACCGGCGGGGACAGATTCCAGACATGGTCAGCATTCGTGACCGCCCACCTGAAGTTGAAGAGCGGCTGGTGCCGGGCCATTGGGAGGGTGATCTTATCAAGGGGGCGCACAACCGCTCGGCGGTCGGGACCCTGGTGGAGCGCACGACCTTGTTCACGGTGTTGTCGAGGATGGATAATGCCAGTGCCGAAGCGGCGCTGAGCGGCTTCAGCCATGTGCTTAATCGTATCAACGCACAACAGCGTCTGTCGCTGACTTACGATCAGGGCCGGGAAATGGCGGCACATCAACGGCTGACTGACGCCACAGGTGTGAAGGTCTACTTTGCCGATCCGCACAGTCCCTGGCAGCGCGGCATCAACGAGAACACCAACGGTCTGTTGCGTCAGTACCTGCCCAAGGGTAGCGATTTGAGTGGCTTCACTCAGGAAGAGCTGGATGCGATTGCCTGGAAACTCAACACCCGACCACGCAAGTCGCTGGGCTTCCGGTGTCCCGCTGAGTTGTTCACTCCGGACGCTTTCGATTTCAAGCAGCATCATGCTGCACTTTTTGCACTTGGTCATTGAAACCGCCTTGAGTAACATATCATTGACGCCTGGCAAATGTGCTGCCTTCAGGCTACAGTGTCGGTTAGATGGCTAAGCAAAGCTTACGCCCTGCGACGAAAATTCTCCTTGCCAATCCGCGGGGATTTTGCGCGGGTGTCGATCGTGCCATAGAGATCGTCGAACGAGCGCTGGAGTTATTTGGCGCGCCGATCTACGTCCGACACGAAGTGGTACACAATCGTTTCGTGGTTGAACGGTTATGCAAACAGGGTGTTATTTTTCTGGAAGATCTGTCCGATGTGCCGGCAGGCAGTACGCTGATTTTCAGCGCGCACGGTGTTGCAAGGCAGGTCCGCGATCAGGCGGAAAGCAGAAATCTTCGCGTGTTCGATGCAACATGCCCGCTGGTCACCAAGGTGCACCTTGAAGTCTCGCGGTTGGCAGAGGCGGCAACAGAATGCGTACTTATCGGGCATGCCGGGCACCCCGAGGTAGAAGGAACGCTTGGTCAGTATGATCGGGAAAAGGGTGGTGATATCTATCTCGTGGAAACGGTCAATGATGTCGCAGCATTGGAAGTCAGAAATCCCGAACAGCTCGCGTTTGTGACGCAGACGACGCTGTCTGTTGACGATACAACAAAGATTGTGGACGCGTTACGAAAACGGTTCCCGTCGGTTAGTGGACCGCGCAAGGAAGACATCTGTTACGCCACACAGAACCGCCAGGAGGCGGTGAAGACGCTAGCCGAAAAGTGTACTGTTATTCTGGTGGTGGGTTCCTCAACCAGCTCGAATTCGAATCGCTTGCGGGAACTCGCAGAGCAGAAAGGCGTCCCGGCATTTCTGATCGATGATGCAAACGGTATCGACAGGGCGTGGATTGAGGGTCACGAGTGGATAGGCGTTACCGCCGGCGCTTCAGCCCCCGAAGCACTGGTGACCGATGTGGTTGAAAAATTGCGCAGCTGGGGTGCGGCGCCTGCAGAAGAGCTGGCGGGTCGTGCGGAACGTATCGCCTTTTCGCTACCCAACACGCTTAAATAACCCGTCACCCTTTTCGGCTAACGCCAGCTCGTAGGGCACAATAGCGGAAGCGCGCGGCGCCGGAAGGAGGTACCTATTCGGCAGGCGTATGAACGCTGATACGCGATGCGCCCTGCACAGCATTGGGATTACGTGATTAGCCTGTATCGCGTGAAATATCTGAAGCGTCAGCTTATCGCCAGCATTGGTCGATGGTACCGGCAGCGAATCCTTTCGCGAGTTGCTGATTTAGCGTCAGATTCCCGCAGGGATCGCCGGCCTGAGGACCCACAGGAGCAGCTGTAATAGTAAAGCTAGTGGCAGTAGGGGTCGCCACGGTCAGGTTATAAGTGACGGTGCCTCCGTCCAGCGGACAGGTGGTGGCAAACAGAGGCGGTACGCTGGTGGTTATATCCCGGTAAGTATTGTTGCGCGAAAAATCGCGTTCCATGGCGCTCGCCAGACTCATCATGGCGCCTGTACATTCGGCGCGTCGGCTGTCCTGAAGTTGGTTCAGGTAGGAAGGATATGCAATGGCCGCGAGGATGGCGACGATCGCCACCACGATCATTATCTCTACCAGTGTAAATCCTTTTGATCTCGACTCGTTCATCGGAATTTCTCCCCTATCCGCAGTAACCGCAAGCTAATCGTCTTTATCTGGGTGTCTTTCCTGCCAGGACCCGGGCAGTACCCAGATCTCGAAGATAGGAGGTGAGTTCGCGCCTGCACCCTGTGTAAAGAACCCGACACGCTGTCCTGTTCTCAAGCTGTCCACATTCGCTGCCTTGGCCTCTTTGCCGCGGACACGTGTAGCACTGTTGACGTAGTAGACACTGTCGTCGACTACGATATACCCCTCGGCCGGATATAATCCGTCGACGGTACCGTAAACATCGAAATGCTCTGGAATAAAGTGACCACCTTTAGCAGCCATCACCCCTGAAGGGATTGCCAGGGAGATGATCACTGCGAACAAGTATTTGCGCATTTTCATAACGTCATACCTCACTGGGATGCAACTAGCACGCCATGGATTTCTGAATAACGCGTTAACATGACTATTCAAGGCCTGTCCACGACATGCGGGCTGGCTGCTTGGGCAGAGCAGGTTGTACATTATCAATGCCGACATTACCGGCTGAGTCAGCTGTGATTCGCTTGTTGGAAATGAAGCGGCTTTCGGTCGGGATACCCGTGGACTCGGTGCCAACGACAATGGTTCCATTCAGCTCGTCGAGTGCGTCGAAAACCCCGTCACCATTCACGTCAACCGGCGCGAAGGAAGGCATCCCACCGTTCAATTGATCGACCGCCATCAACCAGCCGGTACCACCTGCATCACAGATGTTGGTCGATGGAATCATTGTGTTGAAAAATAGAATGCTCCCCAGTGCCAGTGGATTCGTCACCGACCTTTCCTTAGTGACTGGCAGTTCAATCAACCAGCCCTTTTTGCTGTTATAGTTAACAGCAGCATCACTGATCGTACGCACGTTACCCAGCGTCGGATCAGCCGTCGTCGTAATCGACTGGGCGACGAGCGAGTCGCGCCGCAGATTACCATTGCCGGAGTCCCAAACTCCGTAAAACGTCTGCTGTTGCGAACTCGAGTTATCACCTGCCACGATATACTGGCCGGTACCGAAAAATACCATCAGATTCGGTTTGGTCGAAATTGATGTTTCAGTCGCGTGCCGGGCAATCGATGGCTTGACCGTAATCGGCTGACGGGCAGCCGCCGAACAGGTTGCGCCTGTACAGGCTTTGAAGAGCGGATTCGATCCGTAAATGGAGTTCCAGCTCGCACTGTTAGAGCTTGTGACATCGAACGCCCACATATTACCGTGCAGGTCGCCGGAATAGATACGGTCGATGGTGCCGTCGCCGTTGAGGTCCACGATGGCCGGCGTCGACATACCGTTACAGTCACTGGATGCATCGCCACAGTCGTTATTGACCATGGAGCCGGCACCGGTGTCAATAATGACCGGTGAGCCGAGATTGGATCCATCGAGATAGAGAACGAACAGTTTCGCCCGTCCGTCGCCACTCGGATCATTGTTGTAGCCGTTACCAAAAATGGCGGCCCACTTGCCGTTATTCATCTTGCCAATACGGATGTCACTGAAAGTGTAACCGAGATCGGCGTGGGTAAATTCCCACATGACTTTCGGCGATGCATCGAAGTTCAGCGCGGCCGGATCGGTGACATCCATTGCAAACAGTCCCTTGCCGCCACCACGCAGACCGCCAACCAAGATGCTGCGCCACGCAGCGTTCACATAGGCATCCTGCACGATCGGCGAAAGATCAACGTGGTACCGGTGCGTATAGGCGGGATCGCTTAGATAGTGAAGCCCTGAGCCCCCCTGCGTTGAAAACAGCAAGTTGGGTACATAGCTGAATATCTCTTGGCCGTTTTCGTTGAACGCATGCAGCGTGCCACCGTTAGATCCCACGTAGACCATGCCGGTGCGGGCGGAATTGGTCGCGGCAAAGCTTGAATATCGCGTGGCTTCAATGTCGTCCGGGTAGGGTGTGGCCGGTGCACCGACAAAGAAGGGACTCGAATGCACGATATCACTCAGTGCGCTGCTGCGCTCGCGCAGGGTCTTACCGGTAAAGGTGTTGCCGCCGGAATCAGAATAGCTGCAGACACCCGCGGCGTTGTTGAGCTCGCAACCCCGCGCACCACGGATGTAATCAAGTCGTGCCTTGCCCGTTGCCTCGGTGTCCAAAGTACCGCCGCTGTTTGTGCGCAGGTCATCCTTCTGGGCCGCGGTGAGAGCACTCCACGCAGAATCAATGTTACTTGGCAATGCGACACCGCTGCTGCCGTCGAAGGTAACGAACTGGCGAGGTGTGACACGGTTATCGATATCGGTGGAGGCCTTCCAGGCGACACCGCCAACCGAGGCCAACCCTGTGGTCGGGTTGAAGTTGATGTCAATTGCCGTCAAGTCACCCGACCAGCGTTCCGAGTTGAACGTTGCCTGGAATACGCGGGAACCTGCCTGCAGGCTGGTTGAGTTAAAGGTGACCGCCGCAGCCGTACCCGTGCGCGCCTGGATATCCGCGATCTGCTGGTTAAGAGAATCAATCAGGGTCTGCGGGTTGCCGGCATTCAGGAACTGACCCCGCCCATTGAACGCGGCGTGGCGCATGTCATCGATGGTCGTCGCGGTGTTCGCGGTCGGTGTCGGCCAGTTAAAGCCGGTATCCGTCGGTAAGGGATTGTTTGAAAGCGTGCCATTGATACCGAAGGCGACGGTATAAGTGACCATATGTTGCGTCTGGTTGTCATCAATCCCCGCAATGGTGCGCACCTTGTTGGCCATCGATGTGTCGAGATCGCGCTCGTAGTAGTGCATGGCGACGTCGGCCAGCGTATTCGAAATCGTACTGGCAGTGTCACCGTCCGCGTAGGCGCCACCGTCGTAGATGGTGCTGTTATCACTGTCGGCATCACCCACATTGGGGTCGCCACCGTTCCAGTATCCATCTGACAGCAGAATGGTGAAATTCTGCTGGCATTCGCCGCCGCTCGCGGCAGGCAGGATCGGCGATGCGCCCCAGCTGTTGCCACCCTCGTAGTAGTCGCCCACGTCTTGCAAACCCTGGCGGAGGGGGGTGCCACCGGATGAATTAATTCGAAAAAGGTTTCTCAGCAGCGCCGCCTTGTTGGCCGCCGCTGTCGGGTTGACGGGCAAGGTAATATCATCGATGTCCGTCACCAGGGTGCGCACGGTATTGTTGTTATGCAGTGTCCCCATTCCGGCTCGGGCCGTCGACCGGGTGATAATGGAAGACATGGCACGCTTCATCACGTACTCGCGCTTGCGGTAGTAGCTGTACCAGTTGGCATAGTTTGTCTGCTGGGCGGCAGAAAGCGAATTGACCTGTACGCAACCGGCCTCAGCGCCACAGCTGGTGATCACGGCGGGCGTCGGACACTCGCCGTTCTGGTAGACACCGTCGCTGTTGGCATCGTTCCAGACGAAATAAAAATGAGTGGTAATATTGGCCGTGGCGGTGTTATATGGGTCGGTGCGGGCTGCCGCGAGGGTCTGGTTTATGTACGGGTTTCCGGCACCGTCAAGTCCCTGCCAGGGTGTGTAGGTTCTGCCGGGGTTATAGGCCAGCGCGTTATAGCCGACACAGAGCTCGAGCCGCTCGATGTCGGTGTTGGGCGTGAAATCCAGGTTACCGCTGTTGGCGCCTGTGCCGTGATCAGTGAGTGCCCCGGCGGACTTAAGCACCTCCCAGTCCATACTGCCCGAGTCATCGACCATGAGGAAGATGTTGGGTTGCACCACCGCCTGGAGGAACAGCGGGCTGGTCGCCAGACTGCCCGGGGCGGATATGGCATTACCCGACAGGCCAAGCGCCATGGTACCGGCAATCGCTGTGGTGAGAAAAGTGTGTTTAGGTTTCATGTTCTCAATCTTCATGACGTGCTCCTCGGCGAAGCGATTCGTACGAGACAAGCATCCTGCGCTGGGTTAATTCAGGGGTATGCGGAAGCTGCTCCACGCGTGGTAACGCGATGCGGGGTTGGCGCCTTCGCCCCAGCCGACCGCGGTGGCCCGGAATGCATACTGCCGAACATCCGGGTCGGTATAGTTCAAAGGAGGTTGTCCAACCCGTCCCATATACTCGATGACATATCGAGGTTGTACGGTGACTGAAGACAGGGCATTGGCCTGTACGGTGGCGCCTGCTGCCAGCCAGTCAGCATCATCATCTATGTCGAAGCCGGCTGCCAGCGGCACAGTCGGCATGCCAACGACGGGTGGCCGCAGCGTGTAAAGGCCGGGCACCGTGCCATCGAACTGATTCAGGCTCGCGATGTTCGTGATGTTGGTTGCCAGCCAGTTTTCCGCGTCTCTGAGTGCTGATTCCGCTGACTGGAAGGCGAGTTGCCGCTGGCGATTGTTGTTGGCCATGCGTTCTTCCAGCGTGGTGCTGCCCATTGCGGTAATGCCAAGGATCGTCATTACCGTCAGGATCATCAGGCTTACCACCAGCGCCGAACCATGTTGGTAGTCTGGCCTTATCCTGAAGCTTGCCTTCATTTCTGTCGTAGCCATTGTCAGTGCCCCGTGTCCGTCAGGATTCGCCGCGGTTGCGCAGGCGTATGGTTGTGGTGAAATTCTTTGTCAGTGCACCGCCAGGTACCGGATTCACTGTGTCGAAGGTCATGGTGATGCGTGCGCTGACTACGTTGCCCCACTGGGCGGGCGTCGTAATTGCGCTGGCATCTAGGTACTGATCAGCACCACGTGTGGTGTCCGTGTCGAGACCGTAAGTGATTTGCATATCCTGAACACCTTCCACGATCTCGTTGGCTGCCGTACCGCAGGCATTGACGAAAAGTGAAGTCCGGGTGTTGTCCGCAATACTGGGGCAAAGCATGTAGGTAAGGGTGCCCACCTGAAAGGCCATGCCGGCAGAGGAGGTCTGTGCACCGTAGACGTAGCCAATCCCGCCACTGGCATTCGACTGGCCGGCGTTGGGTCCGCTGGCAGCGGTAACACCGGAGGCATGCTGAATGGTGCCGCCGGAGGTCGTCGGGTCATTGGTGATCATAAATACCGACGCATTGCCGCAGTCACCAACTACCAGAATGTCGTACTGTTCCAGGGCCGCGTAGGCACCGTCAGCCGAATCCAGCTGCAGCGGCGAGGTCGGGTCGGCCATGGGCGCGGTTAAGCGAATACCGCCGTTGGCGCTGCCACGTCGTATGCTGACGGTGTCACTGCTGTTCGGCCCGGTGCCATTCGTGCCAAAGACCGCATTGCCGAAATCGTAGGCGGAGCCATACGCCTGGTTGGTCAGGTCGTTGAACATCGGGAAGTCTGCGTCGGCCGAATCGAGGCAGCCCATGTAACCTGCGGCACCCAGGTCCTGGACGATTCGGTCCATGGCAAAACGGGCATTCTGCTGCAGGCGTGAGGTGCCTTCCTGTAGGTTGTAGCTGTTCTTATTGTTGGACACGATCTGAATCACGCCACCCAGCAGTATGAGGCTGATAACCATTGCGATCATCAGTTCCACCAGAGAGACACCGGACTGGTTCGCAATGCATGTATCCGGTCGATATACGTTTGTGCGAATGAGTTTCATCTTTGTTCTCAGGGCTGGGTTACGATGGTGACGCATCTGAGGTCATTCGGGTTGTTTGGATTGCAGGCGGTGCCGGTTGCACCGGTACGCAATTCGTCCCACATGACCGTGAGGGTGAACTGGGTGCCAGCCCGGGCAACGGTGCCCTGTCCCGCAGGCAGGAACAAGCCCAGATTCGTGTCCCATTCGAAGCGATCGTTCCCGGCCATGGCTGTAGGGCTGCAACCGCCCCCTGTGTAGCAGGTGACGTTCTGGGCAGAGTTCCCTGCTGCGTAGGCAGCCAGTGCGGCAGCGTTGGTGTTTGCCCGTATCCGGTCGGCCATATCGTTTGCGAGATAGGTTGCCTGGGTTGTCAGGTAGGCATCGTGATTGTTGCGCATGCTTGTCGCCTGCAGCCCGGCCAGCCCGAGGAGCCCGACTGACAGTACGACCACCGCGACCAGCACCTCGATCAGAGTGAACCCAGCGCTGAGTTGCCGTGTTGAATATGGTGTTCTATCTGTATTCATACTCAATGCTCCGGGCCTGCCTAGGGACACGCGAATCGGCTGTTGAGACTCACCCCACCGGTCGACAGGATGCGGAACTGGCGCCCCAGTTCGCCGGCCCTGTCGTCGCAGACTGTGAGTGTGTCGGTGTTGTTGACTGAGCCGGTGGCGTTGAACCGAAAACTGTTCTGGGTACCGGCGAGGGTTACGGCTTGCGGCAGCGGCTCGGAAACCCGCAGGGTCTCGCCTGCGTCAAGAGTGTCGTCTGCATCAAGATCGACCCAGGCCAGCCAGCCCTGCGCCCAGTTCGCGCCGGTGCAGGTTGCCTGGTCGCTGCTCACGCACAGTGTCGCGTTACGGCCCTGCTTGACGGCCTCGCTTCGGGCAAGTGTCAGCGAGGAAACGAAAGCATTCGTTGTCGCTGTCAGGCGGTTGTTCTTGATGAAGTCTCTCATATTGGGCACACCGACCGTTAGCAGGATGGCCACGACCGCCAATGTGACCATCAACTCGACCAGAGTGAATCCGCGTAAATTTTTCATATCTATGTTTCTACCCGCCCTGTTTCGGGCTGTCATCCGAATCCCGACGAGGGGTTCGATTTCGCCGATGAACGGTCATTTTCGACAAGTTTTGATCGATCTATCAGTCTTTTATCGGCGGGGGCGGCGCTGGGTTTAGGGGCCCGGCGGGGGAGCGACGAGAAACAGCTGGCCTGCAGCGAGGCGTTCGGGATCGGCAATCAGGGTTGTCAGTTGTACAGTCTGAGGTCCAGATCGGTCAGTCCAGAGGACCTGCGCCTGTGCCTGGGAGAAGACATCGCCGCGTGGGGGATAAAACTGCCATTGGATGTTGTAGGTCTCGTGGATCCGATATGCTTTCGTTGTCCGGAAATAGGCTTGAGTGCCGGGCTGTCCAGGCTGACTTGAAAACGTAAGGTTTCGAGTTGCGGACGGGCGAGCACCGTGGCTTCGGCACGGTAGGCGCCTGCCACCGGAGGTCGCCCGGGGCCACAACGCGTCTTCGGTCGAGTCCAGCCGTTGCGCCAGAGTTCGCGTGAAAGCGTCGATTCCGAACGATTCAGGCCTACGGCGATCGCCGCAGGCCTGATTCCCATCTCCAGTTGCGTTTGGATCATCGTCCACTCTTCAATACTTAACTGCTCGTAGATCTTTCCCACGCAACATTGTCTCCCAAAGATGTTGCACTTGGTTTTTGAGCGCGCCGCCTCTATGAGCATCTAGGAGCCTGTCGGATTTAACCGGCATAGCCGGTAGAATACTGACAACCGCAAGATAACGGAACGCAGTCGCTATGTCAGGCAAATTCCAGACGATTAATCGAGACACGCCGTATTTGTTGCCACCCTCATTGCAGGAGTGGCTTCCGGAGAAGCACTTGGCACGCTTTGTCGTGGATATCGTCGAACGTCTGGATCTGAGCGAAGTGGACGGTCGCTATGGAGGTGGTGGGAAGCAGCCCTACCATCCGGCGTTATTGCTGGCCTTGTTGTTCTACGGCTATGCCACGGGTGTGTTCTCCAGTCGCAAGCTGGAGCAGGCGACCTACGATTCGGTGGCATTCCGTTTCATTACCGCGGACGCCCATCCGGACCATGACACCATCGCGAGCTTTCGCAAGCGTTTTTTGAAGGAACTGGAAGGTTTGTTTGTCCAGATGCTGGTGGTTGCCAAGCTCATGGGGCTGTTCAAGCTGGGCAATGTGAGTCTGGATGGTACCAAGATCAAAGCCAATGCCAGCAAGCACAAGGCGCTGAGCTGGGGGTATGCCAACAAGCTTGAGGAGCAGTTACGCCGCGAGGTACAGGCACTGCTCAGGCAGGCCGAACAGGCGGATGCCGAAGACGAGCCGGAGCTGGATATCCCCGATGAGCTAACCCGCCGCGAGGACAGGCTGGCGGCAATTGCCAAGGCCAAAGAGGAGATCGAGCGACGGGCGCGGGAGCGTTTCGATGCCGAGCAGGCCGAGTATGAGGAGACGCTCAAGCGGCGTGAGGAGCAAGCGGCGAAGACCGGCCAGAAGGCCCGTGGTCGTTCACCCAAGCCGCCTTCAGCGGGTCCACGTGATAAAGATCAGGTCAACTTCACGGATGAAGAGTCGCGCATCATGCCGTCCTCGGAGGGTTTCGTTCAGGCCTACAATGCGCAGGCCGCGGTCGATATCGACTCTCACCTGGTGGTGGAAAACCATATCAGCCAGCAGCCCAATGATAAGCAGGAGATCGAGCCTGCCCTGGAACGATTGAATGAGGTAGAGAGCAGCCTGGGCAAGCCAGAGGGTTTGTTGGCCGATGCCGGCTATTTCAGCGCGGACAATGTCCAGCACTGTGAGGCCGCGCAGATAACGCCGTATATCTCAGATAGCCGGCAGCGGCATAATCTTCCCTTGGAAGAGCAGTTCAAATCGCCGCCGCCCTGCCCTGAGGATGCCGATGCGCTCACCGCCATGCAGCATCGTTTACGGACACCCGCAGGCAAAGCGCTGTATGCCAAACGCAAGTCCACGGTGGAAACGGTGTTCGGCATTATCAAGGACGTGCTGGGCTTTCGGCGATTTCACCTTCGCGGGCTTGATGCGGCGCAAGGTGAATGGAATCTGGTCTGTATGGCCTGGAACCTGAAAAGAATGTATGCACTGGCAGGCTGAGCAGCGAGCTGAGGGAACGAATACCCTGAGAAAATGTTCGCATCTCAGTGTGCATCGTATTTCGTTGGATCAACAATTCGAGATCAGGTCTCGAACCGGCGCAAACCATCACCGCGGCGGGCGGCTAAATCCGACAGGCTCCTAGATCCAAGCAATTAACTTATTTTATTAATCAGTCACTTGCGGTGCTTGCCCACCTAATACCGTAGTTGAGTTATCAATCACTTGCACTTCACTGTCACTGGAAGTTAGCACAAAACTAGCACAGTCCTTTTTGCCCACTGAGATATCTCAATTGCCACATGAAAAGGAATTCGTCACCCACACCCTTTACGCTGCCTTCAGCTTCACGGTTTTACCAATCCGAGCCAGCATATTAACCAGCATATCGATGGTGAACTTGTCGATCTTACCGCGCATCAGGTCACTGATTCTCGGCTGGTGAACACCGAACACCTCTGCGGCTTTCTTCTGGCCCAGCCCTTCATCCTCAATATATGTACGCAACGAAATCATCAGCTCTGAGCGAATCTTCAAATTTTGCGCCATCGCCGGATCGTCCTCCAGCGCCTCAAACACATTGCTATAGCCTTTTGAAATCGTCATTTTCGTTTCCTCTCTTCCGCCAGTGCCTTGTACCTTGCTCTAGCCAAAGCAATATCGGCTTTGCTCGTTCTCCGTGTCTTTTTCTCAAAGGCGTGTAACACATACACAGCCTCTTCGAGCTTGGCGACATACCACACGTTGGGCCCTCCGATGGCGAAGTTCGTCCGGTAGTTGATCGCCGGTCCCCAGTGCGTGTGCGAAGCCGCAAAGCACACCGCTTCGGGTTGTATGCTGTGCTTGGCTCGAATCCTGTGTCGCATGGCATCGACTGAAACACGGCCAAAACCCAGCACATCGGCAACGACCAGCAGGGCCGTCGTGCCGCCCCGGTCCCGCAGCGCCAGCGCCTGGG
>Ga0209536_100001308_pt1 | contig 41366 bp, 33 predicted proteins | sample DeeMarSeWOR28_12_FD_187461 | JGI IMG/M metagenome (GOLD analysis project Ga0209536, IMG submission 187461) | Marine sediment microbial communities from White Oak River estuary, North Carolina - WOR-2-8_12 (SPAdes) (version 2) | ecosystem: Environmental > Aquatic > Marine > Intertidal zone >...
ATGCCGATAATGGCGATCACGATCATCAGTTCGATCAGTGTAAAACCCTTTTGCAGTTTCATGGTGATTCCTTTTGGCTCGTTAAGTTAAGTTGTGACATCCGTGTTTAGCCAATCCCTTGGGCAATCACCCGGAAACTTTTGGCTGGTATTTGCTATACAGCATTCATGCCAATGTCTTGTCGCCAGCCGGCCGGGGGGACAGGAGATCCCGAAAAGCACGACCTATTAATGTGCTGGAACAACAGGTTAAGAATTTCACATCGTCGCAGGAATATTCTCACCAATGCCAATACAGGTATCCAGAGGCTGTAATCAGGCACTAAAAAAACAGAGGATGGACACATAGTTATGGGCACAATGTGACGCTGTGCGACCATATCGCCCGGAATGCAGCTTGCTGGATATCTACGGTCAGGATTGCCGGATATGCTGCGGCATCATCAAATGACGCCTGCTCGGTGCTGCCTGATAATCGGCCTGTCCCTGAACTCGAACCGCCCGTTCAGGGCCGACAGGACCTCGGCATCGCGGTCGTAGATATCGCTCCTGAAGATCACCTGCTTGTCGGCGTCGACTTCCGCCGTCCAGTAGAGCAGCAGCACTGTCAGCGGCTCCGTCAGGTTTACCCGGGTCGTCTTGCGCGACTCGACCACCTGATCGATCCTTGCCTGGTTCCAATCCGGCTTGTCAGCCAGCAGCAGCCTGGCGAAGGCGAACGGATCCTCAATACGGATACAGCCCGAGCTGAACGCACGCCGGGCCTGGCCGAAGCCGGCCCGGTGCGGCGTGTCATGCAGGTAGACGGCGTGCTTGTTGGGGAACATGAACTTCATCCGCCCCAGGGCATTATTCGGCCCGGGCTCCTGTCGCAGCAGGTAAGGAAATCCCGCTGCCGGGTACCTTGACCAGTCGATGGTTGCGGCATCGACGGACTTCCCGTTGTAGTCGATCACCTGCAGGTCCTTTTCCTCCAGGTAAGCGGGGTCCTTCTTTGCCCTGGGCAGAATGTCCTGCCTCAGGATGGTCGGCGGCACCGTCCAGGTCGGATTGAACTCGATGTAACGGATCCGGTCACGAAAGACCGGCGTCTTCCGGTAGGCCATGCCGACCTGGGCCCGCGTTACCCAGACCGGCTGGCCGCCGCGAAAATAGCGGACCTTGAAACCGGCGATATCCGTCAGGACAAAATCCTCCGGCAGGTCGTGCAGCACCCAGCGTGCCCGTTCGAGGTTGACGCGCAGCTGGTCGATTCGCGCCTCCACCGGGACGTTCAGCTCGGCCAGTGTGCCCTTGCCGACGATGCCGTCCGCTTCCAGGCCATGTCGCTGCTGGAAATGCCTCACCCCCGCCTCCACCGCGTTATCGAACTCGGGGGAATCCAGATCCACGGCAGGCATATCGCCGGTCACCGCAAGCCGTCGGCGAATCGCCGGTACACGCGGATCATTCATGCCAGGCTTGAGGCTGTCACCCGGCGGCACAGCCGGCCAGCCTCCATCCGCCTGAAGCCTGCGGTAGTCTGCCAGTGCCTGCTTCAAATCGTGATAGATGGCCGCCTGCGGCCGTAATGCCGCCACCAGGCTCGTGACCTCGGCGGAGTCGATCGCTGCCGACATCTTCAGTATGGGATCCAGTTCAAGCGTTCGTTCCATGTTCCAGTTGCTGTCCAGCGATTCCGGATCGACCTTGCCGATCTGGAGGTGATATCCCAGCCGGACCAGGCTGTCGGTCAGGACGAGATCCAGTTCTGCGCGGGTGGCGGAATCGCCGCCGGCCCCCAGGCTGGCCTGCAGACGCCGTATGCCGTCCAGATGGTAGTCCTGCGGATCGAGGCCGTCCTCGTAGCTTGCCTCGATTGCCGCGACTAGCTGGCTGACGGCATCGGCATTTTTCCAGATCAGCTGATAACCGTATTTTTCGTAAAGCGCCGGCAACAGGATGGTCGATGAAATCGGGCAGTCATCGATCTCGACGCAGTCACCGGACCGCATACGGTCGATCTGCGACCGGATATAACTGCTGACATCCGGGCCGGCAATCACCTGCTGCCACAGCGACAGGCAGAGCAGGGTGACGGCAAGCAGAGTGGCTCTCTTCATGAGTACCTCGGTTATACAGCAGTAACAGGGACCGGCACCGTAAGGCGTCTGATCATGCATAGCCTTGATATATAGCCATGGAAACACACGGAAAAGACCCTGCCACATACTCGCTGTTCTGTTTTTCCGTGTATTTCCGTGGCTGGTTGTCTTGTTACAGAGCCATCCTTAAAGCAAGTCACATTCGGTTCGTTACCTGCTTTCATGCAATGCCGGTGAACACAAACACTCACTTTGCAAGCTATGATTCAGGCGCCGGCATGGCCTTCCCTGTCATCTGGTAACCCAGCTCGATGAGTTCGGCCGCGCGGTCAAACTCGTAGGCCTTGCAGGCATCCCTGGGAATGTTGATCAGCACGTCTGGCGGGTAACTGGCCAGCTTGGCACTGGATATGGCGGCCTGCATCGTTTCGAAGGAACTGCCAAGCAGCTCTAGGAGACCCAGTTCACTCTTGTGCTGCATTGTCACGCCGTTCTGGAAATGATCAAGAAACTCCTTGATATACTTTCTATATCCTTCTGTTCCTTCAGCATCTTTGCGGCGTGACTTTCTTGCGGGCAGGGTATCAGTCTTGCTGCGGGATGCATTCAGATTAACCGCGATGGTCAGGTCCGTCATGTCCTTGAAGGTGGGTGCAATCGGCACCGGATTGAGCATGCCACCGTCGAGCAGCTTCATGCCCTTGCAGGTATGCGGAGTGAAAATTGTCGGTATCGCGATCGAGGCGCGGATCGCATCAAACAGCGGACCTTCCGTCAGCCACACCTCCCGTTGCCTCGCCAGGTCCGTGGCCACCGCCGTGTAGGTGATCGGCAGCTCTTCGATCGTATGCTCACCGACCATCAGCTTCAGGGTCTCAATCAGGCGGTCGCCCTTGATCAGTCCCTCGGAACTGAAGGCCAGGTCCAGGACACGCAGCACGTCGCTGCGGTCCAGCGCCACGACCCAGTTGCGATAGCTGTCCAGTTTGCCAGCAGCATAGATACCGCCGACCAGTGCACCCATGGAGGCACCGGCAACAGAGACGATGCGATAATCGTGTTCTTCCAGCCAGTCAATAACGCCGATGTGCGCCAGCCCGCGCGCAGCACCGCTGCCGAGAACCAGCGACACCGTTTTGTTGGCGGTCATGAGAAAGCACGCCGTCCGGGCGTACTCAGTTTCCCCCGGCCTTGAGGCGCTCGATAACCCGGTCAGTCAGGTCCAGGGAATCGTCGACGAACAGCACGGCGCTGTCAGAGCGCTCGAACACCGCATTCAGCCCCTCTTCCCCGGCTATGTCGGTAATGATCTTCTGCACGGGCTGCAGGGCCTGCTCTGCAAACTGCATTTTCTTTACGTTGATCTCCTTCTGCAGGTCGAGCGCCATCTGCTGGTAAGCCTGCATGCGCGACTGGATGGCCTGTTGCTTCGATGTACGCTGTGACTCACTCATGATCGCCTCGTCACGCTTGTAATCCTCCTGCATCTTCACTATGGCCTGCTGCTCGGCCTCCAGCCTGGAGCGCGCCTCCATGACGACCTGTTTTGCCTCGGTTTCGGATGCCTTTGCCATGCCCGTCGCATTCATGATGCGGGCCATGTCGATAAACCCCGCACGCACGGGATCAATGGCATTTGCATTGCCGCTTGCCGTCAGCATTAACAGCGACAGCAGCACGAGGCGCCTGAATATGTGTGCATGCTGCAGGAATCGGGTTGATATCATAGTCTGGTTCTCTTGCAGTTAGGGTTGTTGCGGTGAATCGTATCGCAATCCATGCCGGAAATTTTCAACGCACAGCATACACGCCACGGCACGAATACAGAAACCTGTGAACAGGAACTGCCCGGAGCCCGGGGAGAGTTCCCGTCGCTGCGGGTGGCTGATTCGATCCCGACCCGGCAGGCCGGTAATCGCTGCCAGCACGTAGTGTCAGTCAGGAACCGGCCGGGGGTGCATCGCCCCCGCCCTGCCCGGCAGCCGATGTGCCCAGTGCGTCTATCCGGTGTTCCTCTTCTCGCAGCCTGGACAGGACTTCGTCGCGCTTGTCCAGCAACCCCCTGTCTACCTCTTCATCCGCAAGTGACAGGTCCCTGTCCAGCGAGTAGACGTTGCCGAAGATGATCTCGGCAGCGTCGAAGATATTACGCTGTATATCGAAGGCATAGGAACTGTCGTTCATCAGCGATGTGGCCATGTCGGGTGTGATGCGGTTCTCGCGGATGAGCTTGTCCAGCACGCCGTTGGCAATGATGTCCTCTTCCTCCAGGCGCAACCTCAGTTCAGCCAGCTGGCGCAGTTTCTGTGCCGGGCCGACTTCCGTCCGGATGGTGAACAGCGTCCTGAGCAGGATGGCCAGGTTCAGCCGGATGGTGTTGTACTCGCGCCGGATATATTCATTATCGGCGCACATGTACCGGTCGATGTTGTGCTGCATCTCCTTCATGTCCTTGATGGCGTCGACGATCTGCCGGTTAGCGCGGCGCAGATGGACCAGCCGGTCAAGCTGTTCCGGCTCCATGCCGGACTCGGCCTGGATCGAGTATTCGATAATGGCGCTGTAGAGCGGCTTGACCTTGCGCTGGTACAGCTCGTCAACATCGAGCTGCATGATATCGGTGCAGCTGGCAATCACTTCGTTGATGTCCGCGCTCGAGGTGATATCCCTGCGATGCAGGTTCATGCCATGCGCCAGGATCTCGAAGGCATTGAATGCGAGGTGAGCGGTTTCCTTGGCAATGACCTCCAGCGCGGTATCCGGAAACTCCAGTGCGGACTTGTTGAGAAACAGCACGCGTGTCTTTTCCGCCGGCTCGACCTTCTCGTGCAGCAGCTTCTGCAAAAAGGTCACGAGTGTCCCGATAAGCGGCAGCATCAGGGCCACGCCAACCAGGTTGAACAGGGTATGGAACACGGCAAACTTCAGGGTGTAGTTATCCGCCGCAATGCCAATCAGATCACTGGCCCAGTCCACCACCAGGGCAAACTGCTTGAGAAACAGTATCGCAATGGCACCGGTGACCATATTGAATATGAGGTGTGCGACGGCCAGCTGCCGGCCCGAGACACTGGCGCTGATCGCGCCGATGATGGCGGTAATGGTGGTGCCGATATTGGAGCCAATGGCGAGCGCCAGGGCATTCTCGTAGGTCACCTGCCCGGAGGCCAGTGCCGTGATGGTCAGGATGAGCGTGGCATGACTGGACTGCATGATCACGGTAGCGGCGATACCGATACCCGTGTAGATCAGCAGCCCCTTGAAACCGGGCACGGCAAATTGCGACAGGTCGATCTGCCCGCCTGCCGTCTCGAAACCTTCCTTCATGTAGGCGATGCCAAGAAACAGGAAACCAAGGCCTACCAGCACCCAGCCTGCACCCTCGAGCCGCTTGTTGCTTTTCTGGAAGATCATGATGACGCCGAACACCAGCATCGGCATGGCATAGGCGGCGATATCGACCTTCATGCCCAGACCGGCCACCAGCCAGGCGCCGGTCGTGGTGCCAAGATTGGCGCCAAAGATGATGCCGATGCCCTGCCCCAGAGCGATCAGCCCGGCGGAGAGAAAAGAGATGGTCAGGACCGAGACCAGCGAACTTGACTGCATCAGGGTGGTCGAGACGATACCGAAGGTAAGGCTCTTCCAGGTCCTGTCGGTGGTTTTCTGCAGGAAGCCCTCGAGGACACCCCCGCTGAAGGCCTTGAAGCCCTGCTCCAGCGACAGCATGCCGAGCAGGAAGATCGCCACACCCGCCGCGATGGTCTTGAAGTCCGCACTGGCCCAGAAGCCGTAGGCCAGCGAAATGAAGATCCCGAACAGGAATATTTTTCTTGTCATGCCACGTACCCCGGTCAATGGTCAGGTTTTTGCCCGATTATAGCGGCTTATGGACCAGAAAAAAGTTGGCTGGCCGCCGGCATAATAACCATGCATGAATTTCACCCGCCGTCTTTGTAAATCAACCCCCGCCGCACCAGCCATTTTTCAGTCTCCACCGCAAACAGAACCAGCGAGGAAAGCCCCAGGCAGACACCAAGGTCGAATAGCGGCAGTGGCCGGGTATGGAACAGGGCATTGAAGGACGGCAGGTATATCACCGCCAGCTGCATCACTACCGTGAGTATGACAGCGCCCAGCATGGGCAGGTTGCTGAACAGGCCGATAGTGAACAGCGACGCAGTCTCACTGCGTACCGCCAGCGAATGGAACAGCTGCGAAACAGTCAGGACGGTAAAGACCACCGTCTGCCAGTATTCAACCCCGCGTGAAATGGCCCAGGCCTGCGAGGCGATCGATATGCCGCCGACAAACAGTCCGACCCAGATAATGTGCTGCCACATGCCGTGTGCAAATATGCTCTCCTGCGGCGGGCGTGGCGGACGCTGCATGATTCCCGGCTCAGCCGGCTCGGCGGTAAAGGCGAGCCCGGGCAGGCCATCGGTAACCAGGTTGATCCAGAGAATGTGGATCGGCAGCAGGGGGATCGGCAGGCCGAGAAACGGCGCCAGGAACAGTGTCCAGATCTCGCCCGAGTTCGAGCTCATGGTGTCCTTGATGAACTTGCGGATGTTGTCGAAGATACGCCGCCCCGCCCTGACAGCCCTGACGATGGTGGCAAAATCGTCGTCCAGCAGCACCATGTCGGACGCCTCGCGCGCGACGTCGGTGCCCTTCTGCCCCATGGCCACGCCGATACTGGCACGCTTCAGGGCCGGGGCATCATTGACACCGTCGCCGGTCATGGCAACAAATTCGCCGTTGACTTGCAGTGCCTTGACGATGCGCAGCTTCTGCTTCGGGCTGACGCGGGCGTAAATACGCACCGACTCCACGACACGCGCAAATGCTGCATCATCCAGCCTCGCCAGCGCCTCGCCGGTCATCAGCCCGTCATCGCCGGCCACTACCCCGAGCCGCCTGGCGATCGCCATGGCCGTACCCGGGTGGTCGCCGGTGATCATCACCGGGGTGATGCCCGCTGTCAGGCAGTCGGCCACGGCCTGCCGTGCCTCGGGTCGCGGCGGATCGATCAGGGCAACCAGCCCGAGGAAGGTCAGCTCCCGTTCAAGTGTCTGCGCGTCCGGCTCGGGAGGCTGCACGGCAAGCTCTCGCATGGCGAAGGCCAGCACCCGGTAGCCTTCGTTCGCCAGCCGTTCCGACTCGGCCAGCAGGCTGCGGCGATCAACCGGCGCGGGTCCGTCCGCCTGCAATGCATGCTGGCACTGCGCCAGCACCTGTTCGGGAGCCCCCTTGATGAACGCCAGCACACTCCCGTCGGAAGGATGCAGGGTGGTCATTTGCTTGCGCACGCTGTCGAAGGGGACTGTCGCAAGCCTGGGCATCTCCCCTTCCAGCTGCGCCTTGCTGAATCCCGCGTCCTGCGCGGCCTCGAACAATGCCAGCTCGGTTGGCTCGCCCGCCGGCCGGCCTTCCATCACCGCCACATCATTATTCAGGGCCATGGCCTGACCCAGCAACGCAACAGGCACACTCGCATCCGGGGCATGTAATGTGTCATGCCACTGGCCGGCGACAAAAAACCGCTCGGCGCTCATCCGGTTCTGCGTCAGGGTTCCGGTCTTGTCTGAACAGATGCAGGTCACCGAGCCCAGCGTCTCGACCGCCGGCAGGTTACGCACCAGCGCGTTGTGACGGACCAGCTTGCGCGCACCGAAAGCCAGCGAGATGGTCACGACCGCCGGCAGGGCCTCCGGTATGGCCGCGACCGCCAGGCTGACGGCCGTCAGGAACATCAAGATCACCGGCTGTCCCTGCAGCAGCCCGGCCGTAAACACCACGGCACAGATCGCCAGCACGGCCAGGGCCAGGTAACGGCCAAAGCGTGCCAGGCGCAGTTGCAGAGGTGTCTTCACGCCCTCCTCGGCATGCAGGAGTTCGGCGATCTGCCCTATCTCGGTTGCCAGCCCGGTGGCGATCACAACGCCCAGCCCCCGCCCGCGGGTGACCAGGCTGCCCTTGTAGGCCAGGTTAAGCCGGTCGCCGACCGGCAGATCGGCAACATCGAGCCGCGCCTCCTGCTTTGCCACCGGGTGGGACTCGCCGGTCAGGGCCGATTCATCCACCTGCAGTTCCCCGACTTCCAGCAACCGCAGGTCCGCCGGCACGATGTTGCCGGTCTCCAGCAGCACCACGTCACCCGGCACCAGTTCCGCCGCCGGCAGGATGACCGTCGCAGCATCGCGCAGGACCCGGGCATCCGGGGCCGCCATCTCCCGCAGCGCGGCCACGGCACGTTCCGCGCGATACTCCTGCACTGCGCCGATGATCGCATTGAGCAGGACGATGACCAGGATGGCGATCGTGTCCTGGGGCTCGCCGATAAAACCGGAGATCAGGGCCGCCATCAGCAGTACGATAATCATGAAATCGGTGAACTGGCCGAGCAGCATGACCGGCAGTGAGCGACGTCGCTTGCCGGGAATGGCGTTGGGACCGTGTTCCTGCAGGCGACGTACCGCTTCCTCGCCCGTCAGCCCCTCCGCCCGGCTGTCGAGCCGCGCCAGCACGTCGGCGGAATCGAGGGTATGCCAGTCCTGCGGGGCCACCGCGCTATCCGGCAAACAGGTAGATGAGTGCCGCCGTCACCAGCGCGACCAGCAGTGTGCGGATGCCGCTGCGAAGCCAGGGGACGCCGGCGACCCGGCCAAGGAATACACCGAGGAGGAAGATGACGAGCAGCGCCACGCCGATGGCTGCATGCAGCGGCGACACCGGCAGAGGCACGCCGGCAAGCGCCAGCCACAGCGGCGCTATGATCAGCAGCGAGATGACCAGCGGAGCCGAACCGTTGACCAGTGCGATCAGCATCGGCACCCAGCGCGCCGCTTCTCCGTGATCACTATCCTGGAGGTCGGTCACCATGGCCTCCTCGAGTTTCAGCAGGGCACGCTGCCGCTCGGCGACCTCGCTGACATAGGCGCTGCTGACACCGCTCACACCCAGGGCAATGGCCGCGCCGAGACAGGCGCTGATGACGACACCAAGACTGGCCGGTCCACTGACCAGGAAACCCATGATGAGACCCAGCATGGTAAGGGCGCCATCAAAGCCATTGACCACGAAGTAGCGGCGCACGATGCCGTGCGTACCGGTGATATGCAGCAGGAATCTTCCCCGCTCGACAAGGTTCATGACAGGCTATCCGGCGTCCGGCTCGCTCTGTACCTCCACCTCGTCGATGCTGTGCAGCGAACCTCCCATGTCCGTGATGCTCGACTGTACCGCCTCGAAGTCGATGGCGCTGCCCTCGATCATCATCTGAAGTGTCTCGGTGTTCTCGTCGACCTCGATGACCGTCAGGCGTACACGATAGTCTGCCCCGACCGCGGCAATGCTGCGGGAGAATTCCAGCGCATTCGGCTGGTGGGGCTTGAGTATGTCGAGCACAAGTCTTTTGACGGCAACCATAACGTCTCTATCCTCTGCACCTGTATAGCGGTCTTGCCACAGTATATAGGCTTGCCGCCGCCAATTCACAGGCCGGGTCTGTGACAACACCACGGGGGAAAGGAAATTCGGGTCAACAGGGACACAGGTTGAGCGAAGCGTTGAAGGTGCGCCGGACAAACACATGCAGGTGTACCCCGACCCGCGACAGCTTGCCAGTGCAACCGGATCAACAGTCACCGCCATGATGCGGGCGTATTCATGACTGCAGGCAAGCACTTGCACCTGCATAGCGAAACTGCAACCATTGACGGTCACTGCCGCACATCCATCACATCTCATGCCCGGACAACTGAGCCTTGAGTTTCCCGCCCCGGACAACCTGCAGCTTGTTCTGGCAGGCAGCTGGCTGCTTGCAACAGGCGCCCCTCCCGTCAGAGATCTCGAACAGCAGCTGCTGAAAGACGGCAATATCCGCAGGATCAGTTTCAACGGCAAGGCCATCAGTGACTGGGACAGCGCACTGCTGACTTTCCTTGCGAGGGTCTACCGGCTGGCCGGCGAGCACAGCATCGACATCGATCCAGCCGGACTGCCCGATGGTGCCCGTCGCATGATGGTACTGGCAACGGCAGTACCTCCGGCAGAGGCCGCGGGCAAACACGGCAAGGAATCGCTGCTGGGTCGCATCGGCCAGATAGCACTGGCCATGTGGCGCGCAACACCGGAAATGCTGCGCTTTCTCGGCGAGGTCACCCTCTCGCTGGGCAGGCTGGTCCGCGGCAAGGCGCAATTCCGGGGCTCCGACCTCATGCTGTTGATTCAGGATGTCGGACCGCAGGCCCTGCCGATCGTCGCCCTGGTCAGTTTCCTTGTCGGTCTGATCGTTGCCTACATGGGCGCCGCCCAGCTGGCGCAATTCGGTGCCCAGATCTACATCGCCAACCTGGTCGGACTCGGCATGACACGCGAGATGGGCGCCCTCATGACAGGGGTTATCATGGCCGGGCGCACCGGTGCTGCCTATGCCGCCCAGCTCGGTACCATGCAGGTGAACGAGGAGATCGACGCCTTCAGGACGCTGGGCTTCAATCCGATCGACTTCCTCGTCCTGCCGCGCATGCTGGCCCTGATCCTGATTATGCCGGGAATGGTCCTGTACTCGGACATCGTGGGCATCACCGCGGGCATGTTCGTCTCCGTTACCGCCTTCGATATTGGCACGTTCGAGTACTACCAGCAGACCGTGCGCTCCATGGAATGGCGACATATCTGGGGCGGCGTGCTCAAGGGAACGATCTACGGCATGCTCATCGCCTTCGCCGGTTGTCTGCGTGGCATCCAGTGCGGGCGCAGCGCCCAGGCAGTCGGTGAGGCGACGACTTCCGCCGTGGTAACCGGCATCCTGTTCATTGTCATCGCCGCTTCCCTGCTCACCATCCTGTTCCAGCAACTGGGAATCTGACATGGAAACGGGGACCGCTCAGCAAGCAACCGAACGCGATGCCCACATCGTCGTGCAGGACCTCACCATGGCATATGGTGACTTTGTCATCCAGCACGACCTCACGTTCAGCATCCGGCGCGGCGATATCTTCATCATCATGGGCGGCAGCGGCTGCGGCAAAACCACCCTGCTGCATCACCTGATCGGCCTGAAACAGCCTGCCAGGGGGCGGGTGCTGTACGATGGCACGAGCTACTGGGAATCGCCGCCGGAAGTCCAGCAGCGGATCAAACGCAGCTTTGGCATGAGCTTCCAGAGCGGCGCCCTGTGGAGTTCCCTGACCCTCGCCGAGAACGTCGCCCTGCCACTGGGTGAATACACGGACCTTGACCAGGCGGAAATCGCCGAGGTCGTCTCGCTGAAACTGTCACTGGTCGGACTGGCCGGTTTCGAGGAATTCTACCCGGCCGAAATCAGCGGCGGCATGCACAAGCGTGCCGCGCTGGCACGCGCCATGGCGCTGGACCCGGAGATCCTGTTTTTCGATGAACCGTCAGCCGGGCTCGACCCGATCAGCTCGCGGCGGCTGGACGACCTGATACTGGAACTGCGCGACAGCCTGGGCACGACAATTGTCGTGGTGACCCATGAACTGGCGAGCATCTTCGCCATTGGCAACAATTCGGTCTTTCTCGACGCGGAGGCACGCACCATGACCGCCAGCGGCAATCCGGCAACACTGCGGGATGCATGTCCCGACCCCGTGGTCAGACGTTTTCTCAATCGAGGTGAAGCATGAGCAAGCAGGCAAACCCGACCCTGATCGGCGCCTTCGTGGCAGGTGCAGTCGGTCTGATCGTGGCAGGCATCCTCATCATCAGCGGCGGCAAGCTGCTGCTGACCGACAAAACCAGCTATGTGATGTACTTCCACGGCTCTGTGAAGGGGCTCAATATCGGCTCTCCTGTCACATTCCGCGGCGTCAACATCGGCGCCGTGACCGATATCCAGCTCGTGGTCGGCAATGATGATGCAGACATACATATCCCGGTCATCATCGAGATCGACAATACAAAGTTCATCAGCAGCGAGACCGGCAAGCCACGCATGGATGACGACGACAGCATCGACGACCTGGTGAAGGCCGGCTTGCGCGGTCAACTGCAGCTGCAGAGCCTGCTGACCGGACAGCTGTTCATCCAGATCGACTTCTATCCCAACTCGCCGGCCACCCTGGTTGGTAAAGACGTTAGTGACGACAGGATCCGCAGACGCTATGAGGAGATACCCACGATTCCGACGCCGATCGAAAAGATCTCCATGCTGCTGGAAGAAATCCCCGTCGACAAGGTCGTGGACCATATCCTCGCCGGTATCGAAGGGCTTGACCGGCTGGTAAACTCCGAGGAACTGCACCAGTCCATCACTGCCCTGCGTGAGACACTGGATGATTTCCGCCGGCTGGTCGGGAGCCTCGACCGGCAGGTCGAGCCGGTCGCGACCAGCATCAACCTGACGCTGAACGATGCACGCGAGGCCCTGCAGAAGGCCGGCAGTGCGCTGGACAGCGCGCGTGGCACGCTGGTCCAGGCAGATGCGACGCTGCAGTCCGCCGATGCCCTGCTCGGTGACGAGCGGGTCCTGACCGCGCTGGACGATGCACTGAATGAAATCACCTCGGCAGCCTACGCGATCCGCATCCTGGCCGAGACCATCAACAACCAGCCCGAGTCCCTGCTCAAGGGCCGACGGTAGAAAGGGAGAAACACGGCATGCACCTGTCACACAAGCTCCTGGTGACCGGCCTCTGCGTGATGCTGCTGGCCGGTTGCGGCGTTACCCGGCCATCGAAGTTCTACATCCTGACGCCGGTGGCAGAGGATGATGTCGCGGCGCAGGCCGTGGCCGGCCCGGCCCTGGGCATCGGGCCAGTGGCCTTCCCCGTCTATCTCGAGCGTCCGGAAATTGCCCATCGCAGCGGCGACAACCAGCTGCACTATGCCGGCTCGCACCGCTGGGCAGAACCACTGAAGACAAGCTTCAGCCGCACGCTGGCGAAAAACCTCTCGATACTGGTGCCGACCGACCGGATCAACATGTATCCCTGGTCACGATCAGCCTCACCTGACTACCAGGTAATCCTGGATATCACGCGTTTCGATGCCGATGCCAGTGGCACGGTGACCCTGTCTGCAAACTGGGAGGTAATCCGGCTGGAGGGCAGCTCGGCAATCAACCGGCAAAAGTCCACCTATACCGAGTCGGCCGGCAGCATGGCCTACCCGGCAATTGTGGCGGCGCAAAGCCGTGCGGTAGCGGGGCTCAGCCGGGACATTGCTGCAGCGCTGGCACATGCAGGAAAAGCGCCACGGAAACACACGGAAGCACACTGAAAAAACACGGACTACACACAAGCTATTTCAGTATATTCCGTGTGTTTCCGTGGCTAAACGTGTTTTCTTTCAGACAGCTGACACATACCGGAGAACCTGAAGAGCAGGTGGTGCACAGCGACACCAGCCCGGCGTGCCGTCTGGGGCCCGGTATTGACTGTGCCCTCTGTGGCAGCAGGTCATTGCACTCGACCAGCCTTGCCTAGAGCTCGTAACGCAATGTCCCGCCAAGGAACAGGATGGCATTCCTGTCAAAATCACCGGCAAAGGTTACGCCCTGGGCTGTTTGCTTGACCTCGGCATCCCCGACCAGCATCAGCGTGGCGCCAAGAGAATAGCGCAACCCGGGCTTGATGCTCCTGTTATAGGCGGCGGAAAACTGGTAGTACTCATCCAGCGGCAGATCGATAGTGCGTTTGCTGTCCCTGACCGGGGAACTGTCGTAGGACAGGCCAAAGCCGAACTCGCTGGATGAGTCGATCCTGTGGGCGAAACCCGCCCTGGCATACCAGGTATCATCAAAATCGCGATCCAGCGTTGCCTTGACTGTACCCGCGCCGGTCGGTATGGAGAGGCCATTTTCACTGAACTCGGACCAGTCCTGCCAGCCGCCGTTCAGGAACAGGTAATTTTCCTCGTTCACCTTGAAGCGCAGGCCGACATCCAGCCACTGCGGGTTGTCCCAGCCAATGTCGATCTCGTTTATCTTGGGCTTGCCCACCGGCAGAGACCAGTTGCGGATGTTCACGTCGCCCTCGAGGTCGACATCCATCTTGCCGCGGTAGACCACGCCCAGCAGGAGGCGGTCCGTCATGTCCCAGGTCAGCCCGACGAAGGGCTGGTAACCGACATCGGTGGCATTGTCGAAGCGCACCTTGGCGTCCGGCAGGCCGCCCAGCAGCGGATCCAGTGCAGCCGGGTTGAGTGCGATGGCCTGCTCGTATTGCGTGTAGATCACCGACACCCCGGCGCCGACCGAAAACCGGTCACTGACCCGGAAACCGATGGACGGTGACAGCGCCACGGCGGCCAGTTCGGCCTTGTAGGTTGCGTAGCGGCCGACGAAATCGTCACCGTAGTTCACACCGCCGCCCTGCGGGGCGACGACCGAGATCCCGAGTCGCGTCCGCTCGTTTACCTTCTTCACGTAGAAGGCACTGGGGATGTAGGCCCTGTTGCCGGCGTTGCCGCCGTCTTCCCCACCGGCATCGGCCCGGGAGGGATCAAATTCCACCTTCGGCACGACCATCTGCATGCCTGCAACGAAGACGTCCTTGTCAATTCCCGTCATGCCGGCCGGGTTGGTCCAGGCAGCGTCCGCACCCTGGGTATTGGTCGGGTTGGCGGCGCCCGCCGTGCCGAGACTGCCAGGCGTGCCGATCTGGGTGAGGTAGAAACCGGCGGCCTGGATGTTGAATGATGCAAGCAGCACTGCACCGGCAAGCAACACCTGCCGGGTGTAACGGTTAAAAGATGGGCTCATCTGTATTCCCTCTAGTCAGGATTGAATTCTGGGGATCGCCTGACCGGCTTCCGCCGGAACATGCCATGTCCTGTCAGGCAATGCATTCTGCTTGCCGGCATTCCTGCCGGACTGCATGACAATGAACCCCGTCACTGGGCTGCAACCGGCTATTTCTCCGCGCAGGCCCCGAACACCACCATGGCAAAGCCGTCGCCGGATGCGCTGAGCACCAGCTTGCCGGTGTCCTCGCTGATGGACATGGACCAGGCCAGCCCGTCGCGCACATCCTCGACACCGTCATCGGCGCCCTGCAGGATAAGCTTGCCATCGAGGTGCTCGACACGCTCCACCGGAGTCGTTCTGTCGTTGTTGATGGCGCCGATGAGCCTGTCGGCCGTGTTGACGATGAAGAAGTCCGGCACGTTTACACTTTCGGGGAATACATTCACGCAGTCCATTCCGGCGTCACACTGCGAGACGTACTGGGTTGCACACAGCAGCGTCTTGCTGCCGTCGTAATCGGCAGATAGTGCCGGCAGGGAGGTGGCAACCAGGCTGCATGACAATATTGAACGAAACAGATTTTTCATGACTCCCTCCCCTACTTGACGGTATAGCCGCGGCCTTCCAGGCAGGCGGCATAGGCACGGTTATAGTTGCTGCGGTTATTGGCGTATCGGGACGCCTCGCGCCGCTCCCAGTCATCGACTTTCTGCTGTTCGCGGCTGTTGTGCTGATGCTGGCGGACACCGCCGAGCAACCCACCGGCGGCAGCGGCGGTGCGGGTGGTCTTCTTGCTGCTGCCGAACACCTTGCCGCCAACCGCGCCGACCGCGGCACCCTTCAGCACGCCGTAGCTTTTCTCCTCTGTCCTGGGCGGCGCGGAACCGGTGGTCGGTGCCGCCATGGGATCGAAGCCGGAATTATCCTTCGCCCAGTTGTAGCACTCATACTTGTCCTTGTCCTGCTGCTCGGCACTCTGGCCCTTCTGCGGGTAGATAAAGACATCCTGGGAACTGGCCTGCCCCGACACGGCCAGGGCAAGCAGGGTGAAGACTGCGCTCTTGCAAACACGATTCATTGTCATCCTCCATCACTGACTGTCCGCGGTTTCGGCTCCCGGGATAAAGCAGCAGCCGTAGCCGGCGCCCGAGCAACCCGAACCGTTGCCCGTAGCATAACAGGCGGGCCATGGCATTCAAGCTGACGGGGCCTGCCTGGCGGCGGTCACAAATTATTCCTGCAAATCAAGAAAATCCAGTACCCGGGATGCCAGATAGTCGAAAAACGGGTTGTAGCGCAGCCGCAGGAAGTAATTGTCCGGGATCTGCAGCAGGTTGCGTTCCCCATGGATCGACACGCTGCCCAGCGTGATCCTGTTCTCGTCATCGGAGTGCTCGAAGATCCCCCCGTACACCGGGTCATCCTGAGGAAAGGGGATGGCGACGTGTGACAGCGAAAAGACACCCGGCGGCCAGGACAGGTCGGTCGGCAGGTCTTCACTGTCCCTGCTCCCCGCCGGCTTGCGCCGCGCGAGCAGCCGGTCGGATTCCGGATCGACATTGGTCAGCAGCGTGAGCCCGAATGGCAGCCCGTTATCGCCCAGCAGGCGGGCGGTCAGCGCTTCCGGGTCCGAGCGCATCAGGGACAGGGACTCGTTGTGCCGGTTGACATCGAACAGTACCAGTTCATGTCCACCGCCCCCGAGTTGCATGAACAGCTGGTCGATGAGCGTGGCGGGCGGAATGGTGGCATCCACCACCGACTGGAACGCGATGGTGCGCGGGAACGCCTCAATGCCGTCCGTCCCGGCCAGTTTCCCGATGCGGGAGGCAATCTCACCGGTGAGCTGGTAAATCTGGTCGCCGGCATTGACGGTGAAAGAGTTGTACTTGTACGGATCGATTTCAAGCGCCAGGTCATTCCAGGCCAGTTTCTCCAGCCCGGCAATGCGCGAGAGGCGCGACTGCCAGATGGCAAGTGCCGCAACCGGTGACACGCCGATAGCCGGCGACAGCAGCACCAGCCCGTCCATGGACGGCAGGTCCTCGCCCTCGAGCACCGCCAGTGCGTACTCCACCGCGAGTGCAGCACCATTGGAATAACCGACAATATACAGCGGCCGATCCGGCCCGAGACGGCGACGCAGGTCGCGTGCCGCCAGACGCACGGCCGCCGCATGATCCCGCCAGGAAAATCCGAGCAGCCCGGACGGAGCGGTACCGTGACCGGGCAGCCGCAAGCCGGTAACCTGCAGACCGCGTCCGGCAAGCAGTTCCGCCAGTGCCCACATGCTGTAGGGCGAGTCGGACAGCCCGTGCAGTGCGAGCACACCGCCGACGGGTTTGTCGGGACCCAGGGTGAAGGTGCGGTTCCAGTTCTTCGGGTAATTCTGCGGGTTCAGCAGGCTGTCGGCAGCGTAGCGGTTGAAGGGGGCCTGGTCTGCCGCAGCGACACGCGCGTAGACCTGTTCCTGCAACTGCCCGAACAGGCGGTCCTCCATGTGGAGGTAGTCGTCGAGATCGCGGTAGTCAGCCGCCTTGTCTACAGAGAACTCGGCATCCAGCTCCGCCCTGTGCCAAGGCTTGAGGTCAGGACGCTGCTCCAGCAGCCACGCATAGCCACCTACCAGTACGATCAGACTGCCGAGCAGTCCGTAGCCGAGCGCATGCAGCAGGTGCCGGATCAGGCGGCGCATGCGGCACTCACGAATCGCGTATATGGCTGTTGCGGTGGCGTTATCGCTATTGCATGCATGTCGTCAGTCATGAACGTTTACTCAACGCAAAGAACCAAAGGACGCAGAGAAAACTCATTCAGTTGCAGAATGAACAGATATGGAGGAAGTCCGCCAGAGCGGTTTCTTTATAATTTGTTTTCTCCTTGCATCCCTGGCGCCTTTGCGGTGAAACCGGTTTTCCCCTGCGTCTCTGCGGTCAATAACCCGGTTTCAGTTACCGCTGTCCGTCTGCGGCCTGTCGCTGTGGATGCGGATATCGAGCGGACTGTGAGTATCCAGATGCAGGTCGCGCTGCGGGAAGGCAATCACGATGCCGGCGGCGTTGAACTTGTCGTTGATCGCCGTGTGCAACTCGCTGAGGGTGGCGAGGCGGAACTCGAGCGAATCGAGGAAGCAGCGCAGGTTCAGTGTCAGGGCGTTGTCACCGAATTGATCGAAACTCACGAACGGCGCCGGATCCTCGAGCACCCTCTCGTTCGTCGTGGCTGCCTCCATCATGAGGTCCATTGCCAGCCTGACATCGCTGCCGTAGGCCACGCCGACCGAGACCTGCACACGGTTGATGTTGTCGGAGAGCGACATGTTCAGCAGGTGGCCGGTGATGAACTCCTTGTTGGGCACCAGCAATTCGGAGCGATCCAGTGACTGGATAGTTGTCGCGCGTATCTGTATGCGCGTCACGAAGCCATCGACCTCGCCGACCCTTACCCGGTCGCCGATACGAATCGGGCGCTCGAACAGGATGATGAGACCACAGATAAAATTGGCCACGATCTCCTGCAGGCCAAAGCCGATACCGACGCCGAGTGCTGCCACCAGCCACTGGATCTGCGACCAGCTGCCACCGAGCATCGATGCGACAATGATGATGCCGGCCCCGATGATGATGTAGCGTGACAGGGTCTTGGCCGTGTAACGACCGCCCGAGGTGATCCTGAGGCGCTGCAGCAGAACCATTTCCAGAAAGGCCGGGAACCGCTTGGTAGCCAGCACGGCAATACCCACAACCAGTATCGCCATGCTAATGTCGGCGAGCGTGACGGGCAGGAGTTTTTCCTCGCCCGCCTCGACACCCATGCGGTGCCACAATGTCACCTCCTTCAGGATCCCGAGTGCCGGCAGTACGCTGGACCAGATGACATACAGGCCGAGAGCGCCCGCGATAATGAGCGCCATGTTGAGCAGCTTGCGACTTTCCGTGCTCAGGCTGACCAGATCGATTTCCGACATCTCGATGTGCTCCGAGTCTCCCTCGCTACCGGCCGCCGCGGCCTCGCGTGCCTGTTCCGCGGCAAGCGCCGTCTTCTGCCGTTCCAGGGCCGCCTTGTAGGCGAGACTCCGCTGGGTCACCAGCAGCCAGCGCACCACGATCTGGTGAACAATGACCAGTGCGCTGATCAGCCACAGGGTCCTCGCCAGGCTCACCGTCAGTGTCCCTGCGGTATAGAGGTAGCCGGAAACCGACAGGACGACGAAGATCGCAGGCAGCGACATCGACAGGACAAACCAGAGGTAGCGCAGGCGGTACAGGACGCTGCTCTTGTGCCTGGCGTAATACCATTTCAGCGCACCCTTGTTCGGTTCAAACAGGTAATAGAAGAACACGGCAAGCGCGAGCTGGGCGACGATGATGGCAATACGCCCCACCACGCCGGCAACGGCGGCGGTATCGTAGTTGACCAGCGTCAACACGATAAATCCTGCCGGCAGGTAGAACATCATCAGGCGAGTGAACTCGCGCTGCAGTATCGCGAGGCTGTATCTCGACCAGCGGAAGTGAACCTCGGCGAGCCCGCCCTTCAGTGAGGTGATCCGGAAAACCTGCAGGAAGAAAAATGTCGGCGCAAGCCACAGCAGTCCGTGGGCCACGGCCCGTGAAAACAGCGTCGCCTCATGCGACAGTGCGAGCTGCACGCCCGTGGCGCCGATCAGGAAGGGCCAGACCACCGCGACCACTACACTGTAGGCGAGGGCCTCCAGGGTAAAGCGGAAACGGTCTGTGACCGGCCTGCCAACCTCCCTGCCCGTGGCCAGTAGCCGCCGGTACAGGCGCTGTCTCCGAAAGACGAACAGCAACGATCCCAGCAGCGCGAGGACGAGCACGGGGGTCGCCCAGGTAAGGCTGGTCAGACTGTCGAGTACACCAAACCAGTTGAGCGGCGACAACAGGTGCGTGATGTCATCCGGGATGCTTCGCAGCGAGTCCATCTTGAGCAGCCCCGCGCTACGTACCCAGAGCAGGCGCTCCGACAGGAACGCCTGGTATGACATGACGGCCTCGCTGTACTGCTTCAGGGCAAAATCCAGCTCCCCCAGCCCCGTCAGGTAGTCGCGGTCTGTCTGGATGGCCTTCTCCAGCAGCGATGCCCGGTTGCGCACCAGGCCTTCCAGATCGCCGGCGATAACGGCAACTTCTTCAGCATCTATTTCCTTTGTTAATACATTAACATAGGAATCAAAGTCGCGAATACTTCTCAGCTCCTCCTCGAACTGGAGCTGTCGCAGGCTCGACTCCGAGATGTCAGCCGCGAGCTTTTGCTCCTGGCGCCGGAATACCCGCTCGTCCGGCAGCAAGCGGCGGTGCCTGAGCATCACCTCGCCCAGCGCCTCGCTGAGCCCGGCGATATCCAGTCTCTGGCGGGTCCTCCTGAAATCGTCACCGACCTTCCTGGCCTGCTGGCGGGCCTCGTCGTCCTCGGCGCTGACCGCGTCGAGCACCGAGGCCAGCCTGGCGATTTCGTTGCCCAGCTCCGCGTTCCGGCTGGCCAGTTCCTGAAGCAGCGGGTGTTTGCCTTCCTGTTCGCGTTGCGCCTGCTGCGCCTCTGTCTGCGCCTGCTCGGCCTCTGCTACCCGCTTGCTGCTCAGCAGGCCTTCCAGGCGACTGACGCGCACCTGGATCCGGGCAAGGCTGCTGGCATTGTAGTCACGCTGGGCCTGCAGCAGTTCGGTGCGCGCCTGATGACTCAGCAGTTCCTGGTCCAGCATCTGGATTTCCGTGTCCAGCGCGTACTTCTCGGCCTCCAGCGACAGGCTGCGCGCCTCCGCCAGGCGCGGCAATTCGGGTTCCGGTGGTGTTTCCCTTGCGGCGACGGCAATCTGTTCGAGACGTTGCTTGATCTCGCTGATGCGGTTTCTGGCCTTTGCGGGGCGGTCCGCCTGGCTGGCAAGTTCGGTTTCCAGCTGCGTCAGCTTGGCGCTGACAGCGGCAAGGTTGGCCTTTTCCGTGACGAGTTCCTGGTTGATCACCTCGAGCGGCGAGTCATCCCTGACCTTGATCTCGATTTCCGCATCGGTCTTCTGCACCGCCGAGAGCTTCTCCCGCAGCCGCGCGGCCTCGCTCGGCGCGCTGTTCCGGGAACTGCGGTAGCCGTCGATCGTATCCCGGTTAGCGGTGGCCGTCTCGATCAAGGTCAGTGCCTTGCGCAAGCGCTCGACCAGCTTGTTTCGTGTCTGCTCGTCCAGCTCGGCGGAGTCGCCGGCCTCCTTGATCTTTGCCTTGAGGGTGTCGACTGATACCGGTGCGGAGAGGGAGCCGGCAGCCGCAGGGGAATCCGCGGCCAGGGCGCCCCCCCGAAACAGCAGCACGCACACCAGCACCGCCAGCACGGTGCCAATGCGTGTCCGGCGCCCGGACAGCCTCACGCGCGGCCTACCACTGGTAGCCGAGTTTCAGCAGGTAGGTAGTGTCGAGATCGTCTGCATCACTGGCCGCATCGCCGTCATACTCGGTCTGCAGTTCGGTGCTGGCGACCAGACCGTACACCAGCGGGAAGCGCAAGCCGGTCCAGGTATTCCAGACGATGTCGTTGTAGTCATTGAAACTCATCAGGCCGTTCTGCCGGTGGTAGAACTGCATGAATTCGTCAAGCAGGTATTTGTCGAAATCGATACTCCAGCCTGCCGCGGTATAGTTGTTATCGCTTTCATTCTTGTATTCCTCGTGAACGCGAGTGATGGCCAGCTCTGTTCTGAGATTCATGGGCCGACTCTCGAAGAACTGGTAACCCACCAGCGGGCCGGCAACGAGGCGTAACTCCCGGTCGGCCTTGTCGTCGGCATCCGCAGCCAGGACACCACCATAGAACCACTTCTTGGTAATGAAACGGTGATAACGGGTACTGAGCTGCCAGTTATCTGCGGTCGTCACGTCCTTGTTCTTTTCATTATCCTTGTCCCTTTCCAGCTCGGCATAGGCAACAAAGCGATCCTTCAGACGCCGGTAGGTCAGATCGGCATCGAAGTCGAGTTCATCCGTATCGCTATTGCCGCGCTGGCGTTCGTAGGCGAAGTTGGCGCGGCCGGTGAGTTTGTAGCCCTTGCCAAGCCGCCAGTCTTCCGGCTTGATGTAGGCAATCTCGGACTGGGCCAGTTCCACGGGTGCCGGTTCGTCCACCGTACCGGTCTCCAGGGTGACGATATCTGCAGTATTGCGGATGGCCGTGGTCAGCACAATTTCATCGTTGCTCAGCATCACCTTCATCGGCTCGTCTGCCCTGATCTCCTCGATCTCGTCCCACTTGACCATGATCTTGCCGGCATAACTCGTCTCGAACTCGAGTGCGCCGTCATCCTTCTTGACGACCGTGCCGAGGATCCGGGAGCCGTCACGCAGCAGCAACTCATCTGCGGAAACCGTAGCGACAGCCAGCATCGTGGATAACAGTAGCGCGAGGTTTTTCCAGCGGGTTAGTGTCACGGCTGATGACATCTTCATGCCCTCCTGAATTGTCCTTGGTGTTTATGGGAGTTGTGGTTTCGAGGCGGACATATTAACCGAGATCTGCCAGGCTCATCCAGACAGGTATCCGTTTTATTTCGCGCTGTTAAGCCCGACGAAACTGCCGCCATTGGTCTCGGCCAGCTTTCGCATCAGCGCGGCGTAGCGCCTGGCATTGTCTGACAGACCCTGCCCCTGGCTGAACAGCACCGGAAAGCCCACTGCGTGGATCCGCACCCGCCTTTTACCCGACTCGTCAGCCCGGTTGAGACTGTCTACGGTATTGATGACGGACTGGATCGAGCCGCGGGCGAAATCATCACCAAAGACATACAGGCTGATGCGCTTGTCAGAGGCATAGAAACGCCGGATTGCCGCCTCGATACCCTCCACGGGGCTGGAATTCGAGAACGGCTGCCAGCCGGCCAGCCGGGTGATGATGGCCTTGCGGCGCGCCGGGGTGTCGGGAATCCAGCGCCCCGTGTACTGGGAGAACATATAGTCGCCCATGTCGTTCATGACCTGGATACCCTTGACCTGCGGGTAGATGTCCAGCACCTCGGTGACCTTCCGCAGCACCAGTGGCCAGGCATTCTGCTGCATGGAACCGGAGGTGTCGATAATGAATATCACGTACTCGCTGTCCACGGGCACACCGCCGATGGTACTTTTCGCGTGCTGGCGCTCATATCCCGCGCCGAGCACACGGCGCATCTCTTCCGTGAGTTCCTGCCTCGCCGAGGCAAGTTGCCTGGCTATGATTGTCTGGGCCTCGTGCTCGTTGCGGGTGGTGGCATAACGGCCCCTGACAGACGAAATATCGCCCTTCAGGCGCGCCAGCTTCTCCCTGCTTTCGGATAGCTGCTCCTGCCTGTCGGTCAGTTCACGGTTCAGCACTGTCGTGTCACCGCGCATTTCGTGCAGTTCGGCCTCCAGCCTCGCCACCAGCCCGGTCAGGTCGACAGCCAGTTGCTCGATCACGTGCGGTTCGGAGACCTTGACAATGACCAGCAGCAGGATGATGGCGCCGAAGCCGCAGGACACCACGTCCAGGAAGGACAGGTTGAATATGTCGATGTTGCGGCGCCGGCGGCTGCTCATGGCCAGTCACGCGCCGGCGTCATGAAGGAGCCACGGGTCTGCACGGCGAGCTTCCAGAACGCCGCCGCCGCCCAGGCATCGCCCTCCATCGGCAGCAGAATGGTATTCACCGGTATACCGGAAGGCACAACCCTTGCCGCCTGTGCAAAATGCTTCAACCGCGCCTCGGCGGTGACCGTCGTGCCGGAGGGTGTGCTGCTGCCCTGCGTCGGCAGCCCATCCGTCACCAGGATGATATTGTCCGGCCGCGGTGACAGCTTGCCTGCGACGCTGAGCGCATGATGCAGACTGGTGCCGTCACCCGGCACGGTCTGGTACAGGCCGCCGATTGCGCCGTCGATGTCCCGGCGACTGGATGCCTTCAGCCAGCGTCCATCCGTACCGGCCATGGCCGCGCCAGCACGGGTGTTGAATGTGTACAGCTGGAACTGCGAACTGCTCGGCAGGTTGCTGACAACCCAGTTCGTCGCAGCCAGGGCACGCTTCCATTTCGGCGCGCTGCGACGGCTCGCTTCATCCATGTTGCGCCGCCGAATGACATTGATGATGGTCTCATCGAGCATGCTGGCCGAGGCATCCACCAGCACCAGGATACGCTCGCCACCCATCTTGAGGCCGGTCAGGTACTGCCTGTCGCCCTCCCCCCTGACCTCACGCACCTTGTCACCCGCGTCCCTCTCGCCAGGCGCCTCCGCACCCAGGCGTTTCTGTTCACTGTCCAGGCTTTTCAGGTCGGATGACAGGCGATTGATGTCCTCGCGGCTGGCCAGCGTCTCACGCTCCATGCGGGCAATCTCGAGTTTCAGCGACCTGATGGTCTGTATGATCCGTTCGCTCTCGCCCTCGGTCCGGGCCAGTTCGTCGGTTGTCGTCTCGAGGGTGTTGCGGGCCTGCACCATGTTTTCCTGACCGAGGATGACTTCCTGCTCCAGGCGAACCACCTCGGAACGCAGGTCGGCAAAGGTCTCGTTGCGCGCCCGCACGGTGTCGGTATTGAGGATCAGGACCAGCAGTACCACCGCCCCGAAGCCACAGAACATGATGTCAAGAAACGACAGCGAGAACGGCGAGACGGGGCGGCGTTTCATGGTGTAGGGATTAGAAATCCGCGCGGACGGGACAGGAAGAAGACATTCACCGCGCCCTCTGCATCTCTGCGTTGATATACCGGTTCAGCCACCTCAGCGGATACTCACGACTTCAGCCGCCGCACCAGCCAGTGGTCGACATAGCGCTCGCAGTCCAGCACCAGGCGCTCCTGCATCAACTGCAGCTGGTGGATGAAAAACATCAGCACGATGGAAATGACCAGCGCGATAAACGTCGAGTTGAACGCCACGCCCAGGCTGGACGTCACACCCGTGATATCGCCCTCCACGGCACGGTGCGCCTGCCCCAGTGCATCGCCGATGCCGCGGACCGTGCCGATAAAACCAACCGACGGTATGGCCCAGGCTATGTAGCGGATAATCGACAACTCGGACTCCAGCCGCTCGCCTTCCGAATCGCAGACATCGCGCGCCGCTGTCGAGACATTCTGCACGTTGCGGGTGGCCCCGAAACGCTCGATTGCCGTCAACAGCGCGCGCGGCAGCAGGTAATGCCGCAACCGCCGCGGTAGCGAGGTGATGCGCTCGGCCAGTTCCCGCGTGTCTTCGGGCCCGATCGGCAGGTTCTCCGGCAGGCGCAGCAGGTCCTGGTCAAGCAGCTTCTGCTGGCTGAAAGCCGCCTTGCCCTTGTAGCCCAGGATGGCGATCGCCCACAGCATCAGGACAAGGCAGGTCTCCTGTTCGTAGTCCTTGATGACCACCCAGAACGAGCGCTGTTGCACGTAGCCGGGATCGGCCTGCATGTTCGCCGCCTCCTGCTCGAGAAAGGCACTGGCCTGCGGGCGGACCAGCGTGACATAGATCGCGTGCACGAGAATAAAGGCGATCAGCAACGAGAAGACCTGGAAGACGAGTTCCGAGGGAAAGCTGCGTTTCATAATGTGACGGACCCTGCCGTGAGCTAGATATCAACCGGGAAAGACACGGCGCTGTCGGCGCCGACCTTCTCCGAAGGGGTGAATGAACTCGCCGGTTTCCCGGGAGTCGTTTTGCTGCCGGCAGCCGCCGGTCGCGGCGCATCTGTCTTGCCCTGCGCTGGCGCGCCGGCCTCGCTTGCAGGCGGGTCCGCATGCGCCGCCGCGACAGCAAGCACGAGCGCGGGCCACATGAGACGCACAGTTGTTTTCATCAGACGTAGTGCCTCACTCCGCATAGCGTGCAATCCTGAATCCAAGGTCCGGGCGGGGGCCGCGGCTGTAGTCGCGGTAACTCAGGCGCAACTCGGAAATGCTGCCGTTGCGCCAGCTCGACCCGCGCACCACGTGGTGATCGCCGCTGTCGGGGCCAGACGGATCGCTCACCATCCGGTCGGCCATACCGGGATAGACAGCATAGTAATCGTGCATCCATTCCGCCACATTGCCACCCAGGTCATAAAAGCCGTCAGGTTGCGCCGCGAACCGGCCGACCGGTGCCGAACCCCGGTACTTGTCATCATAACCCGGGACGACATGGGCAAGTGTATCGGCGATCTGAGCATCGGCAAAATTGCCCGCCAGGGAGGTTGGCGGGTAACTGCCGGTCCAGGGATAGCGTGACGGGTCCTGACGTCCAAGCATGCGCGCCACGTAACTCCACTCGGCCTCGGTGGGCAGGCGGTAGCCGGTAGGCATGGGCGAGACCGCCACCATGTGCCCGCCGGCTTCGCGGTAGGCCTCGGGCCGCCCCTCCTTCTGGCTGAGCCAGTTGCAGTAACGCGCGGCGTCGTCCCAGCTGACATTGGCAACCGGCTGGTCATCGGCGTCGAGACCGGCGCCCTCGGCACTGCCCGAGCTGTGCGATGCCCTGAAATGCCGGAACTCGCCATTGGTCACCTCTTTCGTGCCGAGGTAGAAGGCACGGGTCAACTGTACCAGCCGGGCACTCTCGTTGGCTCGCCGGCCGGCCTCTCGACGTGATGCACCCATCCTGAAACTGCCGCCCGGCCTGACCAGCTTCAGCGTCTGGCCGGCCTTCGTTGTCAGCTTTGCCGGCGTCGCCGCGGCGCGGGACTCGGCAACCGTCTTCAGTTCGACGTCCACGTTCTGGCTGACGCCGGCGCGCGGCGTGATCGTTACCCGACGCGTGGTATAGCCGGGCTTGCTGACTTCCAGCGTGTGCGATCGCGTGGTCAGTCGCAGACGCTGTGTCGACTTGCCGGCCGGCTTGCCATCAATCTGCAGGCTGGCGTCCGCCGGTCGTGTTGTGAGAAAGACCACGCCGTACTGCGGCGTCAGGTTGACGTCCAGATCATCAATCGCTCCCGGCGCCAGTGTGACGTCCTTGCTGAACGTCTGGTAGCCGGGCTTGCTCAGCCGCAACCGGTGCTCCGTCCCGGACGCCAGCATCAGGGTCGCCGGCGTGGTGCCGCGAAACTCGCCGTCGACGCTGATCGTTGCGTCCGCCGGCTGACTGCCCAGCACCAGCTGGCCGTCCGCGGGTTCCAGCTGGATGGCATCCGGTTCCAGCACGGTACCTGCCTCGATATCCAGTTGCAGGCTGGCGGTCTTGTAGCGCTCAAGTGTCAGGGTAACGTTTCGGGGCCCGTGCAGGATTTCCGTTTGCAGCGGCGTCACGCCAACCCGTTCATCATCGATGCTGACTTCGGCTCCGGCCGGTTTACTGTCAAGCCGAAGGTCGGCCCAGCCCGGCTGCAGGGCAACATTCACCGACTGCGACCTGCCAAACCCCTCGACCTGAAGTGCCAGTTCCGCCGGCAGGTAACGCCCGGTCACAACGCGCAGTTGATGCATGCCCCTGTCGATTTCGGCAATGCCAGACGGATCAACGGCCAGCTCCTGCTCAGCCAGAAACAGGCGAAACGGCACTGCGGGTGTCACGGTAATGCCGACGCGGCCGGGCAATTCCTGCAACTCGAAGGCAAACTCCTGGAAGCCGTCACGCCTGACGACAATCGCTTCTTCCAGCGGCCGGTAGCCCTCGCGCATCGCCCTGACGGTATAACGGCCCGGCAACACCATCTGCCGATTGCCGATGGTCACGGGCGGCGGAAAGCCCTGCAATGACTGCGACTCCGGCAACGGCGAAATGGACACGGCCACGGGCGTGGCCACCAGCACGAAGACCGCGGCCAGCACCAGCAGCAGGAACAGGATTGCCAGCCCCCTGACCGTCCTGCCACGTTTCCTGCCAGATCTGGCTGCGTTATCGACGACCGGCAGTGGCCGGCCGGTTGCCGGTGCTGCGGGTGGTGGCTGCAGCGGCGGGGTTGTTTGCTCCGGAAGCACATGACGCTGGACGCTGATGACCACCTGGTCACCCTGCACCATCCAGTGCAGCATGCTATCCCCTGCCTGTATGTGGTCACCTGACTTGAGCCAGCGCGAGTCGATGAAGCGCTCGTGGTTGTGATAAAGCTCCACGGCATCACCGCCCGGCTGGATATAGGCATGCCCATCCGACAGTGCAATGTAGGCAAGCACACTGTCATGACCGACACCGGCAATCACAACGTCACCTCGGCCTTCACCGCCGACGGCCAGTGGCAAATCGGCCTCGGTCAGCTCCCGTTCACCACGCGCATCACGGATGTAATAGACGCGACTCATACCGGCTCCTCGCAACGGATCACCAGCACCGGGCCGGGTTTGCCGGGACGTACGCTCAGGGTCTTGCGCACATCGCGGTAACCGCGACGGGAGCCGACCACCGTGTAGTCACCCGGACGAAGCTGCATGCTGTGGCTATCGAACTGACCAAGGCGACCGACGTGATAGATCACGACCTCGGTCTCGCCGTCCGAACGCAGGCTGACCGGCAGTGGTGTCGCCGCCTCCGTGACCAGTCGTCGCAGCCGCGCGATCTTGCCCGCGAGCACCGGTTCGTCTCCCGGCGCGCCAGCGGCGGCCTCCAGCAGTTGCCCGGCATTCGCCAGCGGCTCGTCCGAGTACAGCCTGGATGGCTTGCCGAGATAGTGGTCGATCTGCTCATGCAGCCTGGCGCGCGTCTGGGCCAGCGCCAGGCCATCAGTTGCAAAACCGGTATTGGGATCCACTTTCAGGGCCTGACGGTAGACCGATACCGCGCCCTGCCAGTCCTCGGCATGCACCCGCTCATCGGCCTGGCGGCGCAGGCCGGCCAGCCGGGACTGTTGACGCGCCGCGGCCAGACGCCGTTGCGCATCCCTGACGGCGACATCATCCGGCTTGTACCCCGAGGCCTGCTGCAGGGCCCTGCCCGCCTCGGTTAGACGGCCACTGTCCAGTGCCGCCAGGGCGCGTGTCATGGCATCCCGGTAGCCGATATCGGCAAGCCGTGTGCTTACCCGCTGCAGTGCCGCCGCGGCCGGCGGGTATTCGCTGTCCAGCTCAACGGCCTGCGTGAAGGCAGTGCGGGCCGCGGCGAGGTCACCGCTGCCTTGCGCCTGCTCACCCAGCCGCATGAAACCCAGCACGTCTGGCCGGCGCCGGGCGCGTTCCAGCCCCTGCAGCGCAGCAGCATCCTCGCGTATGGCCAGGGCCAGTTGAAAACGGCCAATCGCGGTATCGCTATCATCGGCATCCAGTGCCTGCACGCCCTCTGCCATGGCCGTCTCGAACCGTTGTTCCATGCCACCTGCCAGCGCCTGCAGCAGTCCCAGGGCCTCGCCATAGGCGTCGGCCGCCGGCCGGAAGCGGCGCTGCGAGAACTGCCTGTCACCATCATCGGCCAGTGCCGCGCTGCGGCCCCACTGCGGCTCACCCCAGGCACTGACATTGTCGAGCTCCAGGCGCGCACGCAGCTCGAGGTACGCCTGCAGGGACTGTTCGGCCACCGCCCGGGCGTCGTCGGATGCATCGACTGGCGCGGACACATGCCCTTGCACTGCATCCGCCGGGGCTGGCGGGAGCGGGCCGGCGGCCTGCCGGTCAACCAGGCCGGGAAGGACGAACACCACCAGCAGACCCAGCAGCACCACGCCCAGCAGCAGCACGGTCCAGCGCAGACCGTTGCCATCGCCCGGGTGCTGGCCGGGCAGCTGGCCCGGGGGGGTGAATTCGGGATGCTGCGGAGGGGCCGCGGGTCGTTTGCCGGAATCCATGCAGCTTCAGTTATCAGCCCCGGGCAAACCGGTCTCGGCCGAATAGATCCGTTTCAGCAGCGCGCGCCACTTGGTGTACTGCACCTCGGCGGAGCCGGTCAGTTCGTGTGTCTCGCCCTCCACGTCGACGACCATCGGCCGCGCCTCGGCAGAGAACGAGTTATCCAGTTCCTCGATGGCCGCGCTGTGGATCTCGGTTTCCGACGCCTTGTCGAAACCGGTCTTGACCGCGTAGGCGCCGCCGACCAGCATCGCATCGCGCAACACCGATGAGCTGTAGCCCTTGGTATTACCGGTGGCCTCAAGGGCCACCGCCCCTATGATGGCGGCAAACCCCAGTAGTTTGCGCGTATTGGCCTCGCGGCGGATCTCCTCCAGCGCATGTGCCTCCTCGCTCCGCGTCCGTCGCCAGTCATCGTAGGGCTGCTGCATGTCACGATAGAAGTTATCGAAATGGCCGTTCAGTGTATCGATCAGCAGAAAGTCACGGTCGCGAATTGCCTGCACACGCCGCAGCATCGGGTCATCATCGGCAGGCAATCGGGTGATTTCGTAGCGCTGTTGCGAGTCTTCAGCCAGGTAATCACTGAAGGCATCGGGTGCAAGATCAGCGGCAAAGCGCAGCTCGGCGGTCTGGCGGATGGTTCGCACATCTTCGGCCTGCAACCGGCTGCGGTGCAGCGCAAGGTCATTGGCAATACGATTGTATACCGGCTGGAACGCCTCTCTGCGTGCCTGACGACTGTTCTGGTAGGCCAGGTAGGAGATCTCCGAGGAATAGGAACGGTCGAACCACGGGGTGCCGGTGGCGTCCAGTGCCACGATATTCAACGACATGCGAAGACCATCCGACTCCAGTATCCTGCCGCGCACCAGCACTTCCGCACCCTCGGTATCCCGGGGTACGACCCGCACGGCGCCCCAGTAACCGGTCGTCTCCATGGTATTGCGCAGCTGTTGCGGTACATAGCGTGCCTCGGCATCGCGAATATCCATCGACAGGCCCAGGGCATCATCCGGATCCTTTGGCAGTTCACCGGGATCGAACAGTTCAATCCAGACATCCAGCAGCTGGTCATCGGGAATTTCCGCAACAGCCTTGTCCAGTGGCACCACACCGTCAACACTTTGTTTCAGGCCCATCGTACTGCAGCCCGACAGTAACAGCAGGCTGACGACAAGCAGACCGGTGAATGACTTGCACTGTATTGACATCGGCTTCAGATCCTGCGCCTAGCGCGTCCCCTGCTTGTACTTGCGGTACTCTTCCCAGAGCTTCTTTTTCAACTCCGGGTCGGTTTCCTTCTCGGCCGCCTCGCGCAACTGCCTCGCAACGACGTCATCATCACTGCCGTCGGGAATATCTTCGGGCTGGCCACCACTGCCACCAGGCTGGTTCCACGAACCGGGAGACGCGCCACCCCGCTGGCCACCACCCGTCGCGCCGCCACCTGTCGCGCCGCCACCTGCCGCCTGCGTGCCGGAACCCTCTTCACCTGTCTGCATGCCTTCACCGGCATTTCCGGAAGAGCCATTACCATCACCATTACCATCACCTTCACCGCCAGACACACCGCCGCCCCCGCCGCCATTTCCGGCGTCCGTTCGCGGCGCCGACGCCTTGACCCGTTCCTGCTCGCGCAGCAGCATTTCGTCGAACTCGCCCAGTCCGGCCATCAGCTCGGCATCCAGCACTCCGGTCTTTTCGCCGCGGGTCTGCTCCGTGGAGGGGTCGATAGCCGCCGGCATGGGCATGGCGGCCAGGCTCGGACAAACAACGCCACCCGGCAGACTGATACCGGCTTCCTGTACCGAGCGGCAATCCTCGGCCACACGCCGGTACAACCGCGCGACGTAGGCCGCATACTCGTCTGCCTCCTGCGCATTCAGGGCCTCGCGCTGGACACGGTATTCGTGTTCGGCACTGACCATGGCGGCATAGTCCGTGCGCAACTGTTCGACCAGCATCTGCCGGTCGACCGGCGACGCGCTGCCGAAAACCGGCAACATCACCAGAATGGCTGCGGCTGCATGCACGCATCCCCTGCGGATGTGTTCCCGGATCCCTGATGGCAATCGTGAATTCATATAAATTTCAGTATAGCTCCACTGCACCTCTTCCCCAATCCCGATAGCGCGCTCCCGTGGCCACTCAATGCGGTGACAGGTGGAGTTTCAAATAGTTCACAAATCCATGCCGTTTCGCTACAGATCGTGACTGGCACGCAAGACGGCAGCATCCTCCGTGCGGCGTCGGGCTGGCGGTCCTGCCCGGGCTGAAGTACATGCCGGCAGCCAGCGAGTGTCCAGGCGGTTAATTGCGGAACACAGACATATGGAACGGGGGATAAGGAGAATCACGCCATGAAACAATCAACAACCGGTCTGGCCACCGTAGCGGCCTGCTGCTGGTGATGCAGCCCCCTTGGCGGGCACTATTGCCTGCGGCATTCATTCCATCCTGGATGACACGCGGATGACTGTGAAAATATGCAGTCCTGAAAACATGCAGCAAACCGGTGCCGTGCCAGGGCAGACAATAGTTCTGCGGGGAAAGCGGCACAAGGACAGAGATGACATTCAGGGGCGGCAGGATTTCCGGAAGCCGGTAGCCAGCCCTGGTCAACAGCGCACTGACCCGACAGCCGGGTCCGCGCGGCGTTACCCGGACTCGTTCTCCCTGGCCTTTGTCAGGGTATGATCGTAGAGATCGGCGGCCTTCGTATAGACTGACTGCCATTCCGGGTGCTCATCGACCATCGGCTTGATGTGTCTGGCGTCACTCAGCACCTCTTCCAGGAAGGCCATGTCCAGATCATTCAGGCGCCCGCCCCCGTCGACCTTAACCTTCAGGGCAAGCGCCCGGGGCAGGCGCTGGGTCTCGAACCGCTTGATCAGTACATAAATGATTCCATCTTCCTTCCCGGATGAATCCACGCCGTTCTCCTTTGCCAGTGACTGATTCGTGTGGTGAAACCGCATTCCAGTACAGGGCCAATCACCGGCCCTTGCCATGACTGCCGGAGAAGACTCCATGGATTGTCAATGCCCCGACAATTGCAACACGGTTTGATCATGATCAAGTTGATGGCAAATATTCCGGCCCCGGCATTCAAACCGCACCTGCAGGCAGTATGCTAGGTAACAGGAATGGCTTGTTGACTGGCGCAGGCAGGCTGCGCCAGTCATCTGACGACAGGCCAACAGCCAACAAGGAGAGAACGCGATGCGAACCCAGATGCAAATTCTGCTGGCTGTTCTGGCGATGTGTACAGGCGCAGTCCTGGCAGGTGACAACACCATCCCGGAAGACAAGGCAGTCATCCAGTTCGAGACCAGGCTCGGCATTGTCACGTTTCAGCACCAGATGCATGCCGGCCTCGGCATCACCGAGTGCAGCACCTGCCACCACACGTGGGACGGCACAGGCCCGGTGAAGGCATGCCACGAGTGCCATGACAAAAAAGACGCCGAGACACCTGCTGCCAAGAAGGTTTTCCACACACGCTGCATCGGCTGCCACGAGTACACCGTCGCCGAAGGCATGCAGGCCGGACCGCTGAAGAAAAAGTGCAAGCTCTGCCACGTCAAGTAGGCCAGGCAGCTGGCGACATGCCCGGCACACCAGCCGCCGGCCAGGTAGCAGGCGGCTGGCCGGCTCAGGGCTTGCCTTGCTTTCCGAACCGGTAGATCGCCGATAACACCATGACGTTACTGGAGTAGTCCGGCGTATCCTCGCCGGTCAGCAGGACAGAGGGCACCGTATCGGGATCGACATTGTCCAGCGCCCAGTCGTCGCCATCCAGGGATTCGTGCCAGAAGGCCAGCCGGAAATCGAGCCGATCGCTGTAGCGGTAGCGGGCCTGCAGGCGCAGGCTGTGCAGCTGCGTCTCGACATCCGGAAACGGGGTAAAGGCACCGCCGCTGCCAATGCCCGTCTCACCCGAGCCATCGCTGTAGACATAATCGAGACTGAGGCTGAGACGATCGGGTATCGCGACCAGCTCCGTACCGACAGTCCAGGTGGTGATACGGTCCTCGAGATCAATCCGCCAGTTGCCACCGGCACCCGGGTTGCCGCGCTGGCTCGATTCGATCCTCTCGCGGGTCACCGAGGCATGGCCGCTGATCCGTTCGTGCGGCGTATATGCCGCCTCCAGCAGATAGATATGGCGTTCCGCATCCGTCAGACCGATTTCCGTATTGTCGTAATCGTCATCACGGTATTCGGCCTTGCCGGTAAGCGACAGGACCGCGGCCGGCATGTAGGTAAACTGGATGCCTGCCGTGTTCTGTTCGCGATCAGCGAGATGGTACTTGCGCAGCAGCGGGTTCTCGACGGCCAGCGGATCGTAGTCCGAACCGCCCCGGTCGGCGAGTGAACCGTACAGCGCGGTGGAAAGCTTGCGCACCGGCATGTACTTCAGCTTCCCGGACACGGTATTTTCGTGCGTGTCCTCGCGTTCGGCATCCTGGTAGTTACGTGACAGCGAGTCGTAGTCGTAGCGCAGTGACAGATCTGTCTTGCCTGACAGCCGGTAGCGACCATCCAGTACGACATCGTGCCGGTGATAATCGAACGGCCGGTTTTTCTGTGTCAGGCCCGCACCCGGGTTGGAGTCCAGGCGCACCTGCGGGTAAAGGTCGCGATCGACGTCCAGGTCGCGATCATAGTAACGGTAACTGCCGGTGAGCCGCAGCTTTGGCAGCGGCCGGGCATGCAGCCGCAGGAAGGCGCTGGTGATCAGCGCGTCGGCATCCAGCGAGCTGGCCGGCAGGGCCGGGCTGGCGAAGTCGGGATTGGCGGAGGCCGGCACGAAATCCTCGTCCTGGGTCAGCCAGCCGAACGAGAGCGCGCCACTCAGGCGGGTCTTCGGCTGCAGCTGGTAGCCGCCGGAAACAGAGGCCTGGTGATAATGATTGTCCGGTGCCAGTGCAATGCGGCCGATGTCCGAAACCGCCGGACCAGGACCGGGACCGCCGCCTCCGGTCGCGAACGGGTTGTCCCAGGTCAGCGAGCGGTTGTCGTTGCTGAAGCCGGAGTAACGGTAGGCCAGCTGGAACTGCCCCTTGCCCTTGACGTAGTCCGCCGTCGCGTCCACCTGATCTGTTTTGTAATCAACAGGTTCCGGCAGAATGCTCGACCTGACCCCGCCCGCACCCGGGCCAAAACCCTGGCCTATTGCCCCTCCCGTGACATCGGTCCCGTCCTTCTCATCGCGGCTGAAGCGGATGCGTGTCTTCCAGTTCGGTTTTGGCAGCCAGTAGGCACCGAGTCCGAAGCGCTTGCGCTCTGTCTCGATATCGAACTTCCGCAGACTGGCATCGAGCGCCGTCATGTCGCCGGTTGTCGACCCGTCGACCCAGCCCGACGGCAGTTTCAGGCGGTCGGAGCCGGTATTCCGGAACGGTGTGCGGGCGGTGTCGTACATATTGTTGGGTATCTGGTTGTATTCGAACTGCAGGCCGTATTTACCCTGGATCCCGCTGCCGAACTCGAAATAGCGAGAGTCGATGCCAAGCCGGTCAGCCTCCAGGTACTGATAGGCACCGTCCTCGCGGCGGCGCTGCACATCCGCATTGAGTACGGCGACCGCCCCGTCGTCGGTCAGGCCGTTGTAGCGGCCAAAGCGGTATTCGTCATCGAACACGTAACCGGCACCGAACTCCACCTCGCCCCGTTGCAGCCATTCCGTCGCCGACAACTCACCATGCAGAAGCGCCGTGCAGACAAGCAGACCGGGGCCAAGTCGACTGATATCCATGTAGTGGCGAATCATCTGCGACCTCCCTATCGCATCAGGCTGGCGCCGGACGGGTGATTGCTGCCATGCACCTGTGAATGACAGTTCGCGCAGCCGTGGGTCAGCAGTCCGCGTGACACCACCAGGTTGGGATCGAGATCATAGTCGTAGAGTTCGCGGACATGATCCCTGCCGATGTACTGCATGTGGCACTCCTGGCACAGGTGCGGCGGCCGGCGAGTCAGGGCGCCGCGGTGTATCGAGCCATGCACTGAATGACACAGCGTGCAGTCCTCGGTCACCGGGAAGTGCTCCCACAGGAACGGGCCGCGCTTCTCGGCATGGCATTCATAGCAGGTGTCATTGACGCTGGCCGCCTTGAGTTCCGTGGGGCCGGTCGAGCCGTGCGGGTTGTGACAGTCGCTGCAGAGTATCTGCTGTTCCCGAATGGGATGACCGTACGGCAGGTAGGTGCTGGCACGCACTTCCGCGTGGCAGCCATAGCACACCTCAGCCTGCTGCTGGCGGCTGACGACATCCTTCCCGCTGTGCATATGGTGGCAGTCGGCACAGGCGACGTCGCTAGTCTCATGAGTGCTGCCGGGCCAGTGCATCCGGGCTTCGCCCCGGTGGCACTGCAGGCAGGTCGCGTTGCGCAGTTCGACCGTCTCGCCGAATTTGCCCCGCAGGCTGATTATGCAGTTGCCCTCTACATCGAAATGCGTGGTGCCCGGGCCGTGACAGGTCTCGCATTCGTCCCTGGCGAACGGTGTCCGGTCGTCCGCAGCCTGGCCATGCGGGTTCATGCGCATGCCTTCCACGTGGGATGCATGGCATTCCTCGCAGGCCTCGACACCCATCACTTCACCGTCCGCCATCCCCGCACAGGGATTCACATCCGGGGCAGCAGGCTCGACCTGCGTCTCCTCGGCATGGCCTGCCGCGGCTACCATCATGAGTGCGGCAAGAATCAGTATCGAACGTATCACGCGCTGCACGCAGGTTCCCTCCCCCGGTAATCAACGTCAGTCACAGCCGCCGGCCCTGGCTATCTTTTTCAGCAGCCTTACCCGCCTTTCATATTCCCGCACCGGTAAATGGTGTTCATCCGGCTGGGCTGCCGCATGCCGGTCACCAAGCGCCTGGGTAAACGGGTGGCGCATTGTACCATCCGGGGCGAGACCGGCCGCCCGACCATGCCCGTCATGCTCGTCCCCGGGCACACCATAGATATCCAGCCAGTGATTCAGCCCGCCCTCGAGTATGTAGGCGTTGGGCTTGGCGATCACCATCAGGCGTTTCCAGGCCTCGGTGGCGAGCATTTCGTCATTGCTGACGACCACGACCACGGCACTCTCCGGCATCGCCAGCAGCCGGTCACGCCGGGCCTCCAGGGAATCGAGCGACACCAGCTCGCTGTCCACCAGGTGGAACAGGTTCCAGTCGGACTCATTGCGCACATCGTAAATAACCAGCTGGATGTAGTCATCGTTCATCAGCGACAACAGTTCGGCGGGGTCGATGTAGACCTTGCGATCCGTCAGCAAGTGCTGGTACTTCGGCGCCATGTAGTTCCATTTCTGTTCCGGGGTCGGCTGACCGTGCAGCGCCAGTGCCGCCGATGCCAGCAACAGCACGGCGGCACCCGCCAGCTGCAGTCGTGCAACCCGGTTCATTTCCTGACTCCATAGACGACCCGTCGCAGCCACTCGAAAAACAGGAACATGCCCAGCGCCAGGCAGGCCACCAGGAACACCACGACACCGGTTTCCACTCCGAGCAACTCCGGCAGTGTGAACTCGCCGAGGTAGCCGGAATGCCAGAATCTCTGGATGTACTCGACGGTCTCGCCAAAGAAAATGGCACCGATAAAGAAACCGAGCAGGAAGAACATGCCATCGATCTTCAGCGTCGCCGCGCTGACCAGCGAGGTGCCCGGACAGTAACCGCCCAGGATGAAGCCAACGCCCATGATGATGCCACCGGCAATGCCCGGCCAGAGATAGGTCGGTTTGACCCAGATCCCGTTATAGTCGAGCAGCCCCAGTGCCGTCGACCAGAAGATCAGCAACATTGCCACGACTATCGCGGTGAACATCACCTTCAGCACATTCAGCCGGCGAAAGTAGAACTGCGCCGCCAGGATACGCGAGTCGCCGAAGCCGCTGGATTCCAGGATGAAGCCGAAGCAAAAACCGATCGCGAGATAGACCAGGTAGGCCCCGGTCTCGCCGAACAGCCCGGCAATGTCAAAGGGTGCCATGGTCAGGCCTCCTGCCAGAGCCGGCGCACGAACCAGGCCAGCCCGTAGCCACCGGCAAACACCGCGAACATGAAGACCCAGCTGCCGACCGACATGACGGCCCCGCCGCTGAGCGCCTGTCCCGAGGTGCAGCCGCGCGCGAGTCGGGCACCGTAGCCCATCAGCACACCGCCGGCCAGGGCAAATGCCCAGCGCGTCCCGGGGGTGATCTGCGGTCCGTGATATGTCTGCAGTCTGACGCGGCCGCGCAGCAGCCCCGAGGCAAAACCGCCCAGCAGGATGCCGGCGACCTCCCACACCAGCCAGTGAGACAGCGGGTTACGCTCTCCACCGGCCATTTTTGCGATGTATGGCGTCCTGTCGACATGCTCCGGGATCACCAGGTCCTCGATGGCGACGGCCACACGATGCACGCCGCCCGAAGCGCCGAGGCCGTGACCGACGAGAAAAAACGACAGGAACAGCAGGATACCCAGCAGTACACCACCGATGTAGGGATTCCAGTACCGGGTCTTCTCGACAAGCGTGTTCATGGATCGCTCCGTATGGTTTCCTCGATGTCCTGCCAGGAACCGGCAACATTACCCTGCGGCACAAACCACAGACCGCCGTCATTGCCGACCTGCCAGTGCCCGTCCATTTCGACTGGATTGACGTCCTGGGTCATAACCGGCTTGACCCCGCCCGGCAGGTATTCCGACAGGCGAAATCCGCTATGCTCGTCCGCCCCGGCGTGGCAGACGTTGCAATCCCGGTTAACCTCCCTGCCGTGACGCACATTGTGGTGGATATGATAGGGCTGCACCTCACCGTGCAGCATCGGGTTGTCCACGCCGGCCTCGCGCAGACGGTCGCGTATCAGCGAGACACGGGCGTCCGTGTCGAGCCGCAGTTCCGTTGCATGCAGATCGGCATCACCGTCGCGATCGAAGGCCATCAGCACCTCGGGGACATACCCCCCGTCGGCGGCAAACCAGGCCTTGCGCAGCTGTGCCTGCGAAACCGGCGCCTCGCCATCCCGCCAGTACCACGTGGTCACCATGTTGAAGGGCATCACCTGGTTCTCGCCATAGACATTCCGGCCAACGCGCAGCAGCGGCCGGTAGCCGCGGATATAGGCACGGCTGGTGTCCCTGACGTCACCGTCTGCGCCACGATAGTGGATCACGGGACTGCCGTCCGGCAGCATGACACTGCGGTCGATGTCCTGCTGGGCGGCCATATCGATCTCGGGGATGTGGCAGGCCTCACAGGCAACCGCGCGGTAGTGGCGTTCCTGTTGCGGCAGCCAGTTGTGGGTGCCCGCGAGGCTGTGGCAACTCTCGCAGCGCCGCCGCACTCCCTGCTGCGGCGCGACTTCCGCCGGGCTGGCCTCGCCGGCCAGACGCACCGGCCGGCCACGTGAGTAGTGGCAGTCGCCGCAGGATACCAGGCGTTCGGCATGGACATCCCAGACCCTGTCCCGGGCATCCTTGTTCTCGTGATTCATGCCCGACAGCCGAACCCGCTGCGGCGAGAATACCTGGCCGGTCTTCTCCGTGGTCCAGTGACGGCCGTCACCCAGCTCGACGAGCAGCGGCTCGCTGCCGTCATGCACCATGCCATGGCAGGCACCGCAATTCGCCTCGCTGACCGGGCCCAGTTCGAGTTGCGCTTCACCGTCCTCGCCAACCTGTTCAGGGTTCCATGCATAGCCCCCACCGCCCGGGCTGACCAGACCGGTATTGCCGAGGGTTGCCGTAACCGACCAGTCGACCATGCCTTTCGCCAGTGCTGCGGCTCTCGCCGCATGATCGGGCTCGGCCAGGTGGCAAAGGAAACAGTTCATGGACTCGTCGTCCGAGCGCGGGATGCGCGGCCCCGCCTGCATCAGTTGCCGGCGCTCCGGCGGCAACTGCGCATCCTGCACGCTGGCGTGGTAGCCGTGCGCATCGACGAAGTCCGGGTCCTCCAGCTCATGGCACATGCCGCAGGTATTGCTGACGGAGACCGGCCCGCCGGATTCTGTTACCGGCACGTCGTCGGTATCCATGAGATAGACCGGGTCATGAACCACGCGCTTGCGCTCAATCGGGTCATGCGCATACCCCAGTGCCTGCCAGTCCAGCCGGCCGCGCTCGCCGTGACAGTCACGGCAGACCAGTGCCCGGTCGGGTTCCGTCACCATGTGCGACAGCGGGAAGAACATTTCGGTCGGCGCGAAATCGTATTCGCCGCTGTAGGGCAGCCCGATCACCTCGGCACCGAGCTGCAGCGCCACCGGCCAGTTGAACACCGTCCAGAACCCCTGACTGCCATGCACATTGGGCACCATGAAATAGCCATTCACCCTGTCATAGGGCTGTTTGCCGCGGTGCACCTTGAACGGCCAGATTCTTGCCGAAGGGTCTTCGCGACTGCCCTGCGGCCCTGACATGCGCGTCGGCACGGCCGGATCGATCCGGTCGCCGAGGATGTAGCGGGTCGAGGTCTCGTTGTACCAGTGATATTCCGGCTCCACTTTCTTCGCCCAGGTAAAGCGGCCCTTGATCTTGAGATACTGGTGTTCATCGGTGATATCGAGGTCCTGACCGGCCTCGGACCAGTCCCAGAACAGCTTGGTACCCGTGTCCGGCCCCATGTAGGGCACATGGCAGGCCTGGCAGGCGAGCCGTCCGGTATGTTTGTTGAGGCGGACCTCCTCATGCGGACGGGCCTCGTGACAGTCGGTGCAGCGCAGGTAATTCTCGTTATCGACACTCACCGCCATCGACCGGCCCCGGATCCTGTGCTTTTCTGTCCGGTGACAATCGATGCACACCATATCGTGCTTGCCCATGTGGATGTCGATGCGCGAACTCGGGAATAACAGGGTTTCATCCATGTCGCCGTGCTTTACGGCATTGCCGCCACCACCCTGGAAGTGACAACTGCCGCAGTTCTGCCGCAGCGGACGCCCGACACTGCGCGCAACGGCCAGCAGGTCGACCGACTCGTCAGGCAACCCGGCGGCGCGGAACTTCTTCAGGTAGGTGCCGCTGTTGTCGTGGCAGACCAGGCAATCGACGCGGCTCTGGTCGTTGAAATCGAAACCCTCGTCCTCCCAGCCGTAGCCGATATGGCACATGGTGCAGGCCGGCCAGTTGGACTGGATGCCGATACAGAAATTATTGATGACATTACGCTTGCCGATACGCATGGGTTCATCGTGACCCGGCACCATGACGGGCTCGCCCTGCCAGTTCCAGTGGGCCGTCTGCATGACCTCTTCGCTGGCCTTCGGATGACATTCCAGGCAGGCGCGCGTGACCGCAGGGCCATTGGTGAACGGTTCCTGGAAAAACGTTGTGTGGTCGGTATGCTGCGGGCGCTCGGGAAGCCTGCTCCAGGGGCCGGATTGCACCTCCTCCCCGTCCGGAGCCGAGCAGGAGGTGACTCCGGTCACGACGGCAGCCAGCAGGATCAGCGCGGCCAACAGGCCCGGCCCCCTGTGGAATGTGTTTTGCGCTGCCACGCCTTCCGCCCATGTCCCTGACATTTATAAAATCTACACCGATTCCCCGCCAGCAGAGTTGATCAAAATCAATTCCGCTGGCCCCTGCCACGGACGAAATAGTCTTTTCCATCAGTAAGGTGCTATGCTCGGTGCGGGCCGGCGGCATCGCCCACGAGAGGGAAATACAATGACAGCAGGAGGAGCAATCCACATGTTTATAAAATCAGTCAAATTCAGCGGGGCTGTTGCCCTGGCCGGTCTGCTACTTGCCGGCCCGGTTTCGGCATTCGATATGGGCAATATGATGAATCCATCCAAGTGGATGGGCGGTAATAAAGATAGAGATCGTTACGATGATTATGGCCCTGGCCCGGGTTACGGCCCTGGCCCGGGTTACGG
>Ga0209536_100001309_pt1 | contig 41348 bp, 40 predicted proteins | sample DeeMarSeWOR28_12_FD_187461 | JGI IMG/M metagenome (GOLD analysis project Ga0209536, IMG submission 187461) | Marine sediment microbial communities from White Oak River estuary, North Carolina - WOR-2-8_12 (SPAdes) (version 2) | ecosystem: Environmental > Aquatic > Marine > Intertidal zone >...
AACTCGCGACTTCAACCTTGGCAAGGTTGCACTCTACCACTGAGTTATTCCCGCTCGCGCAAACCAACTGGAAAGCCAGGGAATATAACGAGTCACCTCCCTGTTGTCAACAAAAAAACTATGGTTTATCCCCGGCGACATTTGCAGGCTGAAGAGAGATCCCGCATTATTTTTTAAAAAAAATATCATATCTCTATTGCCCTCTAACCATACAAATTGTATAGGTATTTATCATGCTTAATTTGAAATGGCGGGGCGGGGCTTCTCAAAAAGTATCAACTGGCTTGCTTGCATTCCTGCAGGCAGAATGTAAACACATTTTCACAGAATGGAGCAAGGTTCATGGGCAATTCATCCAGAATCGGGGAAATACACCGTAAAACAAAAGAAACGGACATCAGGTTGAATCTCAAACTTGACGGACTTGGCACCACTTCCATTCGGACCGGTGTATCCTTTATGGATCATATGCTGACACTTTTTGGTGTACACGGTTTTTTTGATCTCGATATTGAAGGTGAAGGGGATGTTGAGGTTGATGACCATCATACTGTTGAAGACCTCGGCATCTGTCTCGGGCAGGCATTCAAGTCTGCCCTGGGAGACTTGAGCGGTATCTGCCGTTACGGTTTCAGTGCTATTCCCATGGATGAAGCCCTGGCCCAGGTTACTGTTGATATTTCCAATCGACCCTATCTCCACTTTGATGCTTCAATTAAGGACCAGAAAGTAGGCACGTTTGATACCGCCCTTGCCAAAGAATTCCTCAGGGCCCTGGCTTTGCATGCAGGCCTGACCCTGCATGTGACTGTTGCGCATGGTGACAATACACACCACATTATAGAAGCCGTCTTCAAGGCTTTGGGACGTGCCCTGGGACAGGCGGTCAGCCCTGAGCCCCGGAGCAAAGGCCCTCTTTCTTCAAAAGGATCTTTATAATGGAATTTTTTTGCAGGATTAATAATTGCCGGCAGAAAACAAGGCCCTAGGCTGTATAAGAAGTATAAGAAGGATATTCACGACCTTTTTCGCTCAACCTACTGATTTTATATGGCCCGGTTACGGACTGTAAGACTTTGCACAAATGTATTCAAGTTGCTTGATTATTATGAGGGGTACTCCTGTGAAACACATTCAGACTATATCCGTTTTCTTGATCGTAATCGCCCTTTTTGTTTTTTCTGCCGGATGCTCGAGTATTCCGCAAGAAGAAACCGCCAAAGAGCTTGTTCCCATCCGCTCTATCGGTGTCCTGCCGGCTCAACCTGCCCGGATTACCATTTTGCCGACAGATACCAAAACCCAGCAACAGCTTGAGGCAGGGTCCAGAATCATCAATTCTTTGCTGAGCGATTATTTTAGGGATTACAGGGATGTACATTTTATTTCACAAACTGAATTGGAAGGCTTACCGCAGGTTCAGTCAGGCCAGGCTCTATACCTGGCAAGAGAAGCGGGCCAGCAACTCAACTATGATGCTGTCCTGGTCACAGAATTAGAACGTTACCAGACCCGGACCGGTTCAGCTTATGCTGTTGACAAGCCGGCATCGGTTGCTTTCACCCTTAAACTGCTTGCCACAGCAAGCGGCCAGGTTGTCTGGAGTGGGGATTTTGACCAGACCCAGCAACCGCTCTTTGAAAATATCTTAAGCTCCCGTTCCACCGGCTCCGGTTTTCGCTGGCTCACAGCTGCAGAGCTGGCCCAAGCCGGTCTGACTAAAAAACTCAAAACCTGCCCTTATTTGCTTCAGGAATAATGCTGCTTCTGGACCTCCCTGCAGACGCTTGCATGCGACCAGCACAACCCTCAAAACTATCTCGCTCGAGGGCCTAAAAGCCCGCTTCCTGTCTTCATGGCTATACTGAGCAAGGCTGCAAACAGAAGGATCGGCCAGGCCATGCATGCCTATTCAATGCTGGCTGACTCAGACCGGGTGCTCATTGCTGTTTCAGGTGGTGTCGACAGTCTTGTGCTTACCTGGATTCTTAGGCATTGGCTGCAAAAAGCCCCGATCCGTTACGAATTATCAGCTGTTTACATTGACAATGGTTTTGACAGCTCAACTGGGGATAAGGTTGCCGAACAGCTACAGAATATTGGAGTCCCTTACCTGATAGAAAAAACTAATTTCTGGCACATGGCTGCAGCGGCAGAAGAAGGCAAAAGCGTTTGCTATCACTGCGCACGCTTGCGCAGGAATCGCCTTTTTGCCCTTGCTCAAGAACAGGGCTTCAATAAAATCGGCTTCGGGCACCATAAGGATGATATCCTGGAAACCTTTTTCATCAACCTGCTTTATGCAGGGAATATCAGCACCATGGTTCCCAAACAGAAACTCTTTGATGGCCGTACACACATTATCAGGCCCATGGCCTACCTTGAGAAAAAAGATATAATGGAAATAGCTGCTGCTGCCTCCATTGTGCCGGTAAAAAATTCCTGCCCCCAAGATAACGACTCCAAAAGACAGGAAGCCAGAAGGATAGTTGCTGAGCTCAGCAAACTCGCCCCCAAGGTCAAATCCAATATTTTTGCCGCCCTTGCAAATATTCGCCAGGAATATTTGCTGGACACCTCGGGCTGAGACGTCTCCTGGGAGGCCCCTCAACTGAACTCCCTGCATGAAGCATGCTGCCCATGCAGACACTTTGACAATTTTTGTCGTTTTCCCCGGTTTTCTAGCAATTTCCTCTCATTGCCCTCTCCATTCACTATTTTATCCATCAGGCCCATAGTGCATTTAATTAATTGAAATAATTGAAAATTTTTAAAAATACACGCTGTGTGCAGCCGCTTTTTTTACGACTGGCATATTTCTTGCTGTTCTCATTAATGACAAAAATCCAATGAATACAACGAGTAAGGTTGTTATCCATTGGAAAGACAGAGTGCAATACATACCTGAGGCCCGGCCCTGAGGAGGGAGTCACCTGTAAGTCATCTGGGATGGTATGAGCGGAAGGAGGGAAACTATGGCTGTCTGGAAATTTTCAATACAGGGGAATGAAGTTCTATGCGGCAACAAAAAACGGAAAAAATTAACTGAAGACGGATGCAATGAACCTTACAAAGATCGATACTGGTGCCCAAAGTTACAGTGGTTCCAGTGCGAGCCCTGTCCCTTCCTGAACCAGAAGGAATGCGAAAATTTTGAGATCATGTGTGGTGCGCTCTAAGCGCCTGCCAATATGCCAGAATCTGATCCTGAAAACTCCCAGGTGACGATAATCACCGCGCAAGCAGTTTCAGAGAGGAAGGTTGATACCCGTTATCGCCCTGATAAACTGATTAACTCTCCAACATATGCCTGGCTCGCCACTGAAATCCGGATAGGTGCTTCCTGGCAATGAGAATTACCATGCAAGGCTTTCACCGCTGCATGTAAGGCAATTTCAGGATGATTGTTCTCCTCGCTCAGGTGGGCAAGAACCACATGCTGTAGTTTTTCATGCGCCAGCCCCTGGAGAAAAGTTGCTGCCTCTATATTATCAAGATGTCCCTGGCCTGAGCGTATTCTTTGCTTGAGATACGGCGGATATGTTCCGTTCTGCAACATTTCGATGTCATGGTTGCTTTCGAGAATGAGGGCCTGGCAGGATGCCAGGCGATGCAACATGAGTCTTGAAACCTTTCCTGTATCCGTGCAGTAGCCCAGCGAAACATTCCCGTCTGAAATGCGAAAACCCACGGGATCCTGCGTATCGTGTGATACGGAGAAGGGATGGACCTCTAAATCCTGGCAATGAAACGGAGTGCCTGTTTCAAACTCGTTATAGGAAAACAGCTTGTTGACGGTTTTTGAAGCAGCGGAAAATGTTGCCGGGTTGGCATAGACCGGTATCTTTGCCCGGCGTGAAAGAATCCCGACACCCTGCACATGATCATTATGCTCATGAGTTACAAGGATGGCATCAATTGCTGATAACTCAACACCAATAGTTGCCAGTCTTTTCTGGAGCTCTATGCCGGACATGCCCGCATCTATGAGGATACTGGTCTCCCCGGACTCCACATAGGTGGCATTTCCCTTGCTGCCACTGCCTAATACACAAAACCGCATTCTTAATCCTGTATGCTTGATTTTGGAAACAGTTTTAAAGAAGAAAACCACATACAACTTAATTTAAATTTTTCTCAACGCAAAATCCTGAATAAATATAATAAGTAAGTCTTTAATTAAACAATTATCAGAATCAAGAACAAATAGTATTTGCTACAGCATTATGCGTAAATAGTTCCAAGAGGAATATTAACTTAAAGTATTTTGCCATTTCACGTAGCTGAGCTGCGAAGTAAAGAGGGGAAAAACGATTCGGCGGAGTACCCCGCAAGGGGGTGCGACTTTCCGAAGCGGCCTCTCTTTACAAGTAGCGCAAGGTAGTCCCGCTATTGCGGGACCAAGTGATTGGCTGCCCTTTTTGGTTCGTTTTTGGGCAAACAAAAATGAACAATTAATAAATTACTTGCCCGTATGCCCGAAACCGCCGGCCTGGCGGACTGTTTTATCCAGTTCTTCAACGACCTGCAGATCAGCCCTGTGCACCGCTGCAACCACAAGCTGTGCCACCCTGTCACCGCGCTGGATGGTATACGGTTTGGTGCCAAGATTGATCAAACCGATTTTTACTTCGCCGCGGTAGTCGGCATCAATGGTCCCCGGACTGTTGATGATTGTCACGCCGTGCTTTATAGCCAGGCCGCTGCGGGGGCGTACCTGGATCTCATACCCGATCGGGATGGCAACAGCAAAATTGGTGGGTATCATTTTTATATCGCCTGGACCCAATACTAACGGCTCTGCCAGCGCAGCTGATACATCCATGCCTGAGGCCCCGGATGAATGATAGAGCGGCAGCTTCAGGTCGCTGGTATTTTCAGGATCAAGCCAGCTGAAATTAATAACAACAGGTTTCATCACAGTATTGTTTTCAGTGTGTTTGCCGATCTTAACGTTATTGCTTCCAGCCAATCTCAGCCTTTTTAAAGGGCCCTAAGCCGGCAAGGGTTAATTCCTGCCGGCCGAATATCATGCTGCTGAGCCTGAGGATATCCTCCCCTGTAACCCGGTCAATTGAATCAATCACCTCTGCCAGTGGAATATATTTGCCAAAATATATTTCATTCCTGGCAATGCGGGTCATAATTGCCTCCATATTCTCCATGGACAGGAAAAGGCCGCTTTTAACAAAATCCTTGGCATTGACCAATTCCGTTTCAGAAACAGGGGTTTTCTGTAACACCCTTATTTCGTGAGCTATCAGAGCCAGTGATTCATTAACAGACTCTCTGTCAACTCCCAGATAGATGGCAAGGTACCCGGAATCTGAATAGGGTGCAATAAAGGAATAGATGGAATAGGCCAGACCCCTTTTTTCCCTGATTTCCTGAAAAAGCCGAGAACTCATATTGCCGCCGAGCAGAACATTAAGAAGCAGATAGCCAAAGCGGTCAGCATCAATTATTGATAACCCGTAGGTTCCCAAAAGTATATGCACCTGCTCCAAGGGCTTGACGTATATCTTGCGGCTTGCCGGCAGCCGCAAAGGTTCATTGCGCGCCAGGGCCGGGTCAGCGGTTTGGCCGAACTTGTCAAAAGCCTTTTGCCACAGGGTGACAAAAGCATCATGGTCAACATTACCGGCTGCAGCAACGACTATTTTGTCAGTTGTATAATATTTCTGTACATACTCCCTGAGTTTCCTGGAATCCATGGCCGCCACAATTTCATGGCTGCCGAGGATGGTTTTACCGAGAGGATGCATACCCCAGAGCAATGGGGCAAAAAGATCATGAATATGGTCATCAGGCACGTCCTCGACCATATGAATCTCCTGAAGAATGACCTGACGTTCCCGCTCAATTTCCTTGTCAGCAAAAACAGAGTTGGCCAGCAGATCCCTAAACAAGTCAACCAATACGGGAAGGTTACTGTCCATGACGGTGGCATGCAGGCAGGTGTTTTCCCTGCTGGTAAATGCATTGGCTGAACCGCCCAGAACATCAAATTCCCGGGCAATTTCCTGGGCCGAACGTTTGCCTGTCCCCTTGAAGAGCATGTGCTCGACAAAATGAGCCGAGCCGCTGTTCAGGTCATGTTCATCCCTGGAGCCGACGTCTATCCAGACCCCTACGGAAACTACCTTTGAATGCGGGAGGGCTTCAGTAATTATCCTGATGCCGTTGGAAAGGACTGTTTTGTTAAACATGAATGTAGAAACCGGATAACCACGAATGTCTTATAAGAAAGGCAAGGGGTCTATAGCCGGCTTCAGCAAAACCCCCTGCCTTATTTAGATCACTTATTTTCTTCAGCAAGTACCGCTTTGCGGCTCAACCTGATCTTGCCGCGGCTGTCAATCTCAAGGACTTTTACCGTGACCTCGTCACCCTCTTTCAGGATATCCGTCACCTTGTTGACTCTTTTGTCGTCCAACTCGGAAATATGCACCAGCCCATCGGTACCCGGCAGGATCTCGACAAAGGCTCCGAAATCCTTAATGGTCTTGACAATTCCCTTATAGATTTTGCCGACCTGGGCTTCCTGTGTGATATCTTCGATGCGGGCAAGCAGCTTTTCAGCAATTTCGCCGCTGGGAGTAAATACTTTCACATTTCCATCATCGTCCACTTCAATTTTTGCGTCGAATTCGGCGCTGAGTCCTTTGATAATTTTTCCACCTGGACCAATGATGTCGCGAATCTTATCCGGATTTATCTTGACCGTAAAAAACTTTGGTGCATGGGGGGCGATGTCTGCGCGGGGTTCTGCGATTGCTTCCTGCATCTTGGCAAGTATATGCAACCGGCCTTCCTTGGCCTGTTCAAGAGCCCTGCTCATGATCTCCCGGGTCACACCACTTATCTTGATATCCATTTGCAGTGAGGTGATCCCTTCGGAGGTGCCAACCACCTTGAAATCCATATCGCCCAAGTGGTCTTCGTCACCAAGTATATCCGAAAGAATCACGACCTCATTCCCTTCCTGAATCAGTCCCATGGCAATACCTGAAACCGGCTTTCTGATTGGTACGCCTCCGTCCATGAGTGCCAGACTTGCACCACACACAGTCGCCATGGATGAAGAACCGTTTGACTCAAGCACGTCTGAAACAACACGCATGGTATACGGGAATTTCTCTGCCGATGGCAGGACAGCACTGATCCCGCGTTCCGCCAGGGCACCATGACCTATATCACGCCGGCTCGGGCCACGCATGAAGCGCACCTCGCCGACACAGAAGGGCGGGAAATTGTAATGCAGCATAAATTGTTTGAAGGACATGCCTTCCAGGGTTTCAACTCGCTGTTCATCAACTTCGCTGCCAAGAGTTGCTGTCACGATAGTCTGGGTTTCACCTCTGGTAAACAATGCTGAGCCGTGGGTACGGGGCAGACAGCCCACCTCACAGGCGATGGGCCGCACCTCGTTAAAGGCCCTGCCGTCAATACGGGACTTCTCAACAACTATTTTATCCCGCATCATCTTTTTCTTAAGATTACTCAACAGGTCTTTGACTTCCTCGGCACAATTCTCCTTTTCATTTTCCAGTTCGGCAACTACCCGGGCCTTTAACTCATCATACACCCGGCCGCGTTCCATTTTGTCGACAGTGGTGATTACCTGGGACATCCCGGCAGTGGCCACTTCTGCAACCTTCTCAGCCAAAACTTCATCGATTTCAGGTTGTTCAACCTGACGTTTAGCTCTGCCCAGCGCAGCTTTCAATTCCTCCTGCAAATCAAGAAGTATCTGCAGCTGCTGGTGCCCGTAAAATATACCTTCCATGACTGCTTCTTCGGATAGGCTGTCAGCACCACCTTCAACCATGACCACCGCATCCCGGGTCCCGGCAACTACAATCTCCATGCTGGACACCTGCAGTTGATTCTTGGTCGGATTTACCACATACTGTCCATCAATATATCCAACCCTTACCCCGGCAACCGGGCCCAGGAAGGGAATATCAGAAATTGTCAGAGCGGCAGACGCGCCGACCATGGCCAGGATATCAGGGTCGTTTCGCTGATCAGCGGAGAGTACTGTGGCAATAACCTGCGTTTCTGTCATCCAGCCGTCTTCGAATAAGGGACGCAGCGGCCGGTCGATAATTCTGCAGGTCAGGGTTTCTTTTTCTGTCGGTCGGCCTATTTCACGCCGGAAAAAACTTCCCGGAATCCTACCCACTGAATAGAAGCGCTCCTGATATTCTATGGTCAGAGGCAAAAATCCCATTTCAGGTTTATTTTCCTTTGCGGCGGTTGCCGTTACCAGCACCACGGTTTCATCATACGTGACTAAAACCGAGCCATTTGCCTGTCTGGCCATTTTGCCGCTTTCGATCGACAATATTCTGCCACCGATTTCGGCTTCAACTTTTTTATACATGTATTCTCCTTCTGGTTTGTTTCAGCTTAAGCACTGCAATCCTTTGCTAACAACAAGGATTATCCTCGCTTTATCTGATTTAATTAACTGCGAGCAACCCATAACAGCCAGAATCCCCCCACGTGCCCGGCCAAGCCGGGCGTACACAGGAACTCCTGCAGCTGCAAAGGCGTAGTGCGGCAGCTGAACCTTTCCCGGCACTTACTTGCGGATTCCAAGTTCCTGGATTATGGCGCGATACTTGGAAATGTCCTTTTGCTTCAGGTATTGCAGAAGTCTTCTTCTCTGGCCGACGAGCTTTAATAACCCGCGGCGGGAGTGGTGGTCCTTCTTATGTACCTTGAAGTGCTCGGTCAGGTAGGTGATCCGGTCACTGAGCAGTGCGATCTGTACTTCAGATGAACCGGTATCGGTATCATGCGTTTTAAATTTTTCAATAATTTCTTGTTTTTTTTCAGCTTGCTGTGCCACAACTATCCTCCTATCATATGTTTCAATAAATGCTGGTTACGCCAGGTTTCATAATCTCAGGTGAAAATCAAAGTGGCATGCCTGAGTTATTCTCCTGCCAGCCTGGTTATCCTCATTAATTTCTTTCTCCGTTGCCGGCAAGTAATTCCTTTACTCTAGCCACTGGAATTCGATGTGAATCCAGCAATGCTCCTCCTGTTTCCGCAGCAAACAATTTCTCTCCCGGCAGGGTTTCGGCAAGGGAGAAAAATCCGTTCCGGGTTCTCTGCAGTTTACGCAGATGGGCTCCACACCCTAAGAATTCACCAATGTCTGCAGCAAGCGTCCTGATATAGGTGCCTTTGGAGCAGACAATCTTCAGGGTTACAGTTTCCTTTTCCAGTGCAAGACACTGGAGTTCCTTAATTACTATCAGGCGGGGTTCCTTAACCACCATGATACCCTTGCGGGCATAATGATATAAAGGTTTTCCCTTGTGTTTTAAAGCAGAGTAGGCAGGCGGGGTTTGCATCTGCTCGCCCGTAAATCGTGCCAGGCACTCTGCCATATCACTTCGGGATATATTCCCCACCGACCGCTTCTCTACAACGGTTCCCTCAGTATCCAGGGTATCGGTGATGACTCCTAACTGCAGGGTAGCCTCATACTCCTTATCCCCCTGCATCAACTGTGGGATAAGCCTGGTTACCGGTCTTCCGGCACAAATAACGAGTACACCCGAGGCGAACGGATCAAGGGTACCTGTGTGCCCCACTTTTTTTATGCCCAGAATCCGGCGCACCAACTGCACCATGCGAAAGGATGAGACTCCTTCAGGTTTCCACACCGGGTAAACCCCTTCCGCCCCAGATGCTGTATTCGTCCGGGATAAAACATACCTGTTCTTTTTGCGCAGCGGATCCTGGGTATTGTCATTTGCAAATCGTGTCATACCGATCAGGGAGGTTTCTATTCTGCGGACCACCTGGACTTCAGGCGCCGCCTGAGTTCCAGCACGAGTTCATCTTGTGTTTCAGTTATTGTTCCGCCTTTAATCCTATAACCTGCTGCATTTCTATGACCGCCGCCGCCATACTTAGCGGCCACCTGGGAAACGTCACATTCTCCCTTGGCCCTGAGGCTTACCTTGATATACCCGTCAGGTGTTTCCTTAAAAAAAACGGCAACTTTAACCGAACGAAGCGCCCGGGGCAAGTTGATAAATTCTTCCGTGTCCTCCGGCTTGGCTCCGCTTGCTGCAAACATTTCATTTGTAGCGGAGATGACAGCTATCTGTCCCTGGGCATAAATCTCCAGGGAACCGAGAACCTTTTCCAGCAAGCGCAGGCGATTCACGGAATAATTATCAAACAGTTTCCCGGCAACTTCAGACGGCACCACGCCACGGTTCAATAAATGGCTGGCAACATGAAATGTATAGGCTGAAGTTGATTCATATTTAAAAGACCCACTGTCTGAGACAATTGCTGTATAGAGGCAATAGGCTGCGTTGTAAGAAATATCAGCATTAAGTGCCAGGGCCAGGTCAAAAATCATTTCCGCAGTCGAGGACCTGTCTGCTTCAACCCAGTTTATATCACCGAAATCCCTGTGTCCGGCATGATGATCAATGACAATAAAAGGGTGCACCTGCAAGAGACCATCCATCTTATGGCCAAGACGGAAACGGTCACCACAATCCACAGCAACTGCCGCATCAAACGAAGCTAAGTCAGGCAGATCATTATGGAGTTTTTCAGAGCCTGGCAAAAACTCAAACATTGTCGAAACAAATTCTTCACTATAATAATATACCTTCTTGCCCAAAGACTCCAGAATTTCCCCAAGCGCCAGTTGCGAACCAAGCGCATCACCGTCTGGAAATACATGGCTGGCAATGAGTAAATTATCGGCCTGGAGCAAGGCTTCTGTGATCTGGCTAGGAACCTGTTTCGTTGGGCTCAACATCAATGTGTATCTCCTTCAGCAGCCTTTCCATCTCCTCTTGCCGGGCCATGGAAAGGTCATGCTTGAATACCAGCTCCGGCGTCACCCGCATGCCAAGTTCACGGGCAAGATGACTGCGGATGAATCCTTTGGCTCTATCCAGTCCCTCAGCAGCTTTTTGAACCTGTTTGTCATCTCCTAAAACACTGTAGTAAACGATTGCCCTGCGTAAATCTTTGGTCACCTCCGCTGTGACTATGCTGACATTGGTCAACCTGGGATCTTTGACCTTACGGAGCAGCAGCAGGGCAATCTCGTTCTTTATCATATCCGCAACCCGCTTTGGCCGCTTATTGCCTGCAGCCTCCCTGCCAAACGGATATAAACTATTCTTTGGATGTGCAATCATGATTCCTCTGCATCTTTGCGAGTCCGGACAACAATTTGCTACAGACTGGCTTCAACCTCTTCCATGATAAATGCCTCAATAACGTCCCCGACTTTGAGGTCATTGAAGTTCTCGATGCCTATGCCACATTCGTAGCCGCTTGCCACTTCCCTGACATCATCCTTGAAACGCTTTAATGACCCCATCTGGCCCGTGTAAATGACAACACCGTCCCGCAACACCCTGACCTTGGCATTACGAGTCACCTTCCCGTCTATGACATAACAGCCCGCTATAGTACCGACCTTTGGCACCTGGAAGGTTTCCCGTACTTCGGCACTGCCGATGACCGCTTCTTCAAATTCGGGTTCCAGCAAGCCGACCATGGCTTTCTTTATATCGTCAAGGGCATGGTAAATTACATCATAGAACCTGATATCAACATGCTCTTTGCCCGCCAGTTCTTTAACCTTTACCGGGGGTCTGACATTAAAACCGATGATAATGGCCTCCGAGGCCGATGCCAGCAGAACATCAGACTCTGTTATGGTACCTGTGCCCTCATGAAGAATCCGCACCTTGATCTCATCGGTGCTGAGTTCTTCCATTGCCTTTCTGAAGGCTTCAAGCGTACCCTGGACATCAGAACGCAAAACTATACGCAGTTCCTTGACATCCCCCAGTTTTACCTGTTCAAACAGCTTGTCCAGTGAAATTTTGGAAGTGGAAGCAAGTTCCAGTTCCCTGGCTTTAAGCTGTCGCGAGGCACTGACATTTTTGGCCATCTTATCATCCCGGACTACTGTAAATTCATCGCCGGCCTGTGGTACGCCTGATAGTCCCTGGATCTCGACAGGTGTTGCCGGCCCCGCTTCCTCCACCTGATCGCCCTTGTCATTTATAAGGGTCCGAACCTTGCCTGAGTGCTGGCCGATTACTATGGGTTCACCAAGGTGGAGGGTGCCTTCCTGAACCAGGACGGTGGCAACAGGCCCCCTGCCCTTATGAAGCTGGGCTTCAATGACCCTGCCGCGAGCCTTGCGCTCCGGATTTGCCTTCAGTTCCAGAACCTCTGCCTGCAGAAGGATATTATTCAAGAGGTCTTCAATACCGATGCCCTTTTTCGCTGATGTTTCACAGTAGATCACATCTCCACCCCATTCCTCCGGCACCAGGCCCAATTCTGCCAGTTCTCTTTTTACCCGTTGGGGATCGGCATCAGCCTTGTCAATCTTATTGATCGCCACCACAATCGGCACCTGGGCCGCCTGGGCATGGTTGATTGCCTCCTTCGTCTGGTCCTTGACCCCGTCATCAGCAGCAACAACCAGGACAACTACATCGGTTACCTTGGCACCACGGGATCGCATTTCGGTAAACGCAGCATGGCCCGGGGTATCAAGAAAGACAACATCTCCTGCACTGGAACGGACATAATAGGCGCCTATATGCTGTGTAATCCCGCCTGCTTCGCCCAGAGCAACATCGGTTTTGCGGATTGAGTCCAGTATGGAGGTCTTGCCATGGTCAACATGCCCCATGACAGTCACAACAGGCGGCCTGGGCAATGATTCGCCACCAACTTCCTGTTCCTGCTCCTCCATCTGCATTACATTTATCTCTTCTGTCAGACCCTGTTCGACCTCATAGCCAAAATCAGCCGCCACCAGGGTTGCAGTATCAATATCCAGAATCTGATTCACCGTAGCCATGACACCAAGACCCATTAGCTTGGCTATGACCTGATTCACTTTTACTGACATCCTGTGGGACAGGTCGCCGACGCTGATGGTTTCAAAAACTTTGATACGTTTTTTAATGGCCTTTGTTTCTGCAGGCGGTGGTGCTGCTTCGGCTTTTTTCTTCTTGCTTTTTGGCCCCCGCAACCCCCTCGCGCCATACTCGTATTCCCCATCAACACCGAATCCTCTGCGGTCCTTCCGTTTCCCGCCAAATGCCTTTTTCAGACGATCCCCGCGCTCCTCTAACTCTGAACGGAACTGGACAAGCCGTTTCCCCTTTTTCTTGCCTTTCCCAGCGCGGGTTTCTTCACCCGATTGGATTTCAGCACCCTTTATGTCCATAGGTTTTTTCGCCTGCGCAACTCTGGGTTTTCCTTTTGCGGGTCTTGCCGCCATTTTGGGCTCTTCTGCCGGAACTTGTATTGCGGCTTTCTTTATTACCTTGGCCAATCCCTTGCGGGGCGGCACAACACGTTTTACCGTTTTGGGCTTCTCTTTTTCCTCCTCCTCTTTTTCCGCCTCAACAGCCTGCTGTTCCTCGACTTTCTCTGGCACCTCTTCTTCTGCCGCCTGTTTCTCAGCTTCTGGCTCGAGGACAGCTTCAGGTTCTTCAGCAACCTTTGCAGAAGGAACAGCCTCTTGGGCTTCCTCGCCAACCTCAGCGACAGCGGCAACCTCTTCTTTCTTGGCCTTTGCAACTTTCTTTCTGGCCGTTTTGGCCGCTGGTTTTTTTGCTGCCTTCTTTTCTTTGACCTCTTTTTCTTCAACAGCCGGCTCAATCTCTTCTTCTGCAGGCGGAGGTGTTTCCGGTGCACGGCGCACCGTCTGCGAGCGTCTCCGTATAATTGTGGCGCGTCCTTTTGTGCTGATTCTCTTTTCAACAACTTCTGTCTCAACCGTGCCGAGGACGTTTCTGCGAATCTCGTCTGCCACTTCATCTTCAACTGTTGAACTGTGGCTTTTTATATTATAGCCAAGCTCGATAAGCTTATCCGCCAACTCTTTACTTGCCATACCGGCTTCTTTGGCTAAATCATATACCCTGGTTTTGCTCATTCTTTACTCCCAGTCCTTCAACTCAAAACTTATTGGGCCTTCCTGAACCCGAAAGGCCCTTGATATTTTCTTTCTTTGCCTGAAAAAAACACCTAAGCAATTATTATTATTGCAACAATAGACAGAACGCCCTTGTCCGGTCCCTTTGCTGTCATGCCTTACTATTCCTCTATCTAAAACAAATTTCATAACTTGATTTTTGGGAAAGCGCTTACCACATCCAAGGCAAGTTCGCATTTGCTGCTTTTTCATCTGCTGCAACTTTCCCCTCAAGCTATTTGCACTAATTTGTATCCTTGCCTTTTTCTAAGGCACTACTTTTTTAAAACCTCTTGCCGGATTTTATCAGCTGTTTCACCATCAACCGTTGAGCTATAGCCTTTTATATCATAGCCAAGTTCAATGAGTTTATCTGCCAGCTCCTTACTTTTCATGTCAGCCTCTTTGGCCAGTTCATATACCCGGATATTCTCCGATGCCGAACTCTCCTGCGTTGTTTCAACTTCAGATGCGTCTTCAGCAGCAGCAGCTTCCATATATTCTTCGATGGCAGCTGCCAGTTTAGCTGCACGTTCCGGTTTCATACCCTTCAATCCTTCCAGCTCCTTAACCCCTATGCCTTTCAAATCGCTTGCTGCCCTGAAGCCGCTGTCATAAAGGATATCTGCCAGTCCTTCATCAATACCTTCAATATTGAGAAGTGACCTGTATCCCTCCTCTTCAAGTTTTGCATACCTGGATTCACTCTTGACATCAATATTCCATCCCATCAGTTTGGAAGCCAGGCGCACATTCTGTCCCTGGCGTCCAATGGCGAGAGACAACTGATCATCAGGCACAACGACCATGAGTGATTTTTTATCCTCATCTACCAAAACCATGGATACCTCGGCCGGCGCCATGGCATTTGAGACATATTTTGCCGGATCGGGGCTCCATGGCACAATATCAATTCTTTCCCCTTGCAGTTCCTGGACCACATTCTGCACCCGTGATCCCTTCATGCCGACACAGGCTCCTACGGGATCCACATCCGTTTCACTGGAGGAAACCGCAATTTTTGCCCGAAAGCCCGGTTCCCGGCTGACACCCATTATCTTAACAATACCTTCAGCTATTTCTGGCACTTCCATCTCAAAAAGCTTTGAGAGAAAATCATTATTTGTCCGGCTCAGGACTAACTGCTGTTCCCTGGCGCTCTGCCGCACATCAAGCAGCAGGGCCCTGATCCTGTCGCCCTGCCGGAAAGACCTCTTGGGAATCTGTTCGCCATGAGGCAGAATGGCATCGGTCCGACCCAGGTTGATAATCATGTTACCCCGCTCAAATCTCTGCACGATACCATTGACGATCTCACCCTTACGGCCCTTATACATATCGTAAATAACATCAAGCTCGGCATCTTTCATCTTCTGGATGATGACCTGCTTGGCAGACTGGGCTGCTATTCTGCCCAGTTCAGCAATATTGTCCATCTTAGTCCCGATTTCATCATGCAGCTTGACACCAGGGTCCAGGGCACTGGCCTCCTCCAGGGATATTTCAGTCTGCTCGTCCTCGACCTTTTCCACCACTGTGCGGAACTGGAAAATCTCAACTTCACCGAGTTCTTCATTGTACTGAACTTCCATGTCCCTGCGGCTGCCGAATTTTTTCCGGGCTGCCGAACGAACGGCCTCTTCAATGGTCTCGACAAGCAGGTGTTTCTCGATTCCCTTGTCTCTACTGATCTGTTCAATTATTCTTTTCAAGTCCGACAACATAATTCATACTCCATGACAAACCGGCATCCGCATAAACAGCAACACGCTGCTGCTGTCTTGATTTGTCTGCCTTGTATTATTTTTCTTAAAATTTGTCAGCATCCCAAAAAACATGATGCGGACAACCAGTTATCAAGTACCATTTGGGTATTGTCAACACTCAGTTACCGGCTGAGGAACTTGTTCCGCGTTCATTAAAATTCAATTTCCAGTCTGGCTTTAGCGACCTGTGGAAAAGGAATAGTCACTTGTTTACCGTCAACCTCCAGAATAATGGTTTCTCCTGCAGCTTGTTGTATCCTGCCGATAAAAACACGTTCTCCGGCAATCGGTTCAATTGTCTTAATTTTGGTCTTGCTCCCTGTAAAGCGCTGGAAATCAGCCATGCTTTTCAAGGGCCGGTCAAGACCGGGCGAAGACACCTCCAGGTTATATGCCTGTTCGATAAAGTCCTCGATATCCAGGAGCTGGCTCAATTCCCGGCTGACAGTTGCACAGTCTTCCAGACTGACACCGTCCTGCTTGTCAATAATAAGCCGCAGCACCCAGCCGCTCTGTTCGCGCCGGTACTGAACCTCCACCAATTCAAGGCCTAGTTCCTCAAGCACTGGAAGTGCAATTGCCTCAACTCTTTTATTTACCGCATCAACCATATCAGGCTCTGAACCAATTCTCCGAATTGGAAATAGCGTAATGTTATCGTCCTGACCCCTGAAAATTCAGGACAGACATGAGCCAACAAAATAAAAAAAGCGGGCAAATGAAGCCCACTTTCAACATCAGCCCAAGCGAAAAACAACCTGAGCTTTATAACGCGAAAATCAGACCGTAGAAACATCTGCTAATTCTTTACGACCTGATGGAGCTTTCCGCTTCATCCCGGCTGCTTAAGAGAAGAGCGGGGCACTTCGCAAACCTTTAGGCAGCCGAACACAGAGCTTTCGGTGGAGCGGGCAACGGGGTTCGAACCCGCGACCCCAAGCTTGGGAAGCTTGTACTCTACCAACTGAGCTACGCCCGCCCTCTGGCTCATAATGCAAGCGAACAAGTATACTTATTTTGTTTCACTTGTCAAGTGCGATAATTAGTCAGGCAGGCGAATTCTATTGCTTTTGATATTGCTTGTTATGCCTGTGGTCTCAACCTTTCCCTGGAGCTTTTTATTACAGTCACTAGGCATCAGCCACAGAAAAGCTGATCAGGATTCCCCTTTTTCAGCTGCCAGCACGACCAGGCCAACTGCCTCGTCAACCGTTCCGGCCACAAGAAACTCAGGCTGTTTCCTGCCCCCATATGGCATAATTGACCATGAATTAAGTAATATGATGGGGCACTCGCCCTTCAGGGCCAATGCTATTTCTGAGAGGGTGCCATATTCCCCACCAATTGCTATTGCCGCCCTGCAGCTTTTTATATTAATGGCGTTGCGGGCCTCGCCCATGCCGGTATATATAGGAATATCCACATACATATTTGCAGGTCCGGACTTTCGGGTGCCGGGCAAAATACCAACCGTTATTCCCCCTGCTTCCCTGGCTCCTTTGCTGGCAGCTGTCATGACACCTCCAAGCCCGCCGGTTAAAACCACATAGCTCCTCTGGGCCAGTTGGTGGCCGATACTGTAAGCAGCCTGCCATTCCCCGTCTGCATCAGTCACATTTCCAGGTCCGAAAACACCAATGATTGTTCTTGTCATACGCACCCCCTTTCTCCCCCAAAATATTTAAATACAATTCCCTTTCATTCTTGACACACTACAGTATATTTCACTAGACTTGTAAACTTGGCGTATCTTCTAATCATAGTGTAAAATGAGAAACATCCACCCGGTTCACTATAAAAAATAATCAGACCTGATTATGGCGCGAAAAGCAACGACATCAATTCTTGGCAACGCTTTACTTGCTGTTCTCGCTTTACTGGTAAGCAATGGCTGCACTTCCCTGGTTGTCAATCCCCTTCTGGACCCCCTAACGCTCTCCATGCAAAAACAGACAGACCTGGAACTGCTGGAGGAAGGCTCTCCTTCCCTGCTGCTTTTACTTGACGGACTTATCGCCGGGGACCAGGACAATGTGCACCTTCTTATGGCTGCCACCAAGGCTTATGGGGCTTATACCACAATCCTTTATGAAGAAGGCAAAACAGAGCGGGCCGTCAATATGAGCATAAAGGCGAGGGATTACGGCATCAGACTCATCAATCAGCTTCCGGGCCTTGAGAATCTCAATGGTCAAACGCTGGCGGAAATTGATGCTTCTCTTGACAGGATATCTCTGCCTCAGGTCGGATATCTTTTCTGGGGGGCCTATGGCTGGGCCTTATGGATACAACACCAGGAGGGCTCTGCAGACGCCATGGCTGACTTGCCCATTGTGGAGAAGATCATGCTCAGGGTCGTGGATCTGAACGAGTCATACTACTATGGCGGAGCCCATATTTTCCTGGGTTCATTCTATGGCAGCCGCCCCCAGATTTATGGCGGCAAACCTGAAGAAAGCCGCAAACATTTTGAACGGGCTCTTGAAATCAACAATCGGCAATTTCTACTCACTCATGTTGCCTATGCCCAGACCTATGCCCGCATGGCGTTTGACCGGGAACTCTACCTCGAACTTTTGACAGAGGTGCTCGAACAGCCCCTGAAAGAATCAGAGATGGCTTCAAGCAATAAGCTGGCCAAGGTTATGGCTGAAAAACTCATCACCCAGGTCGATGAATTCTTCTAATGGTATAGAGCGATGAAGAATCTTTTTAGAATACTCTGTGCAGGACTTATAACATTTTTTCTTGTTACAGCTGCTGAGAGCGCACATGCAGGCAGTCCACGGTATGTTTTCAAGGTTGCCTCACTGGCTCCCGAAGGCAGCGTCTGGGCTAAAAGGTTTCGTGACTTTACCAATGAGGTTTCGGAAAAAAGCAATGGCGAAATCGGTTTTAAGATTTATGCCGGTGGTGTCATGGGAGACGACCGGGCCATGTACCGCAAAATGCGCGTCGGCCAGCTCAATGGTGGCGGGTTTACCATGACAGGTATAAGTGAAGTTGTTCCTGATTTCAGGGTCCTTGGCATTCCCTTCCTGTTTAATTCCTATGATGAAGTTGATCGGGTCAAAGAAAAACTTATGCCTCGATTCGAAAAAGAATTTGATGATAAAGGCCTGGTGCTTCTGGCTGTGTCTGAGGTCGGCTTTGTCTACACAATGTCCACCACCCCGATAACGACCCTGGACGAACTGAAACAAAGTAAAGCCTGGTCGCCGGAAGGTGACCCAATAAGCCAGGTCCTTCTTGAAATTGTTGGGGTGACTCCCATCCCTCTTTCAATTCCCGATGTACTCACCTCGCTGCAGACAGGTCTCATCAACACAACATTCAATTCATATTACGGCTCCATTGTCCTGCAATGGTTCACCCGCATTTCTTATATTACCGATATCCCTTTTGCCTATGCCTACGGGGCTTTTGTTCTTGACAAAAAAACATTCTCCAAGCTGCCGCAGCACTATGCCGAATTGATGAAAACAGCAGCCAAGACCCATTTTGACAAACTCCTCGATGATACCAGAAAAAGCAACGATGAAGCAATGCAGGTATTGCTTAAAAACGGCATTCATCTGGTCACGCCTACACCCATGACCAAAGCTGAACTGCAGAATCATTACCGGGAAAAAACTGTTACCAAACTGGTGGATGACGCCTTTTCCAAAAGCATTTACACGGAAACCATGATGTACCTGAACGACTACCACAAAGAGTTTCCTCCACCCCAGCAATAAAGTATATGGGCTTCCTGAAAAAAATTTTCTCCCACATTGGTACTCTCCTGACCTGGACAGAGGAGGCTTTTCTCTGTCTGTTGCTTTTGGGCATGATCCTGCTAGCCTGTGTCCAGATTTTTCTCAGGACTTTTTATTCCAGCGGTATACTCTGGGCTGACCCGCTGCTGCGCTACATGGTTGTCTGGGCCGGCCTTTTTGGTGCGGCGGTGGCGACAAAACAGGCCAGGCACATAAGTATTGACATCATTTCCCATTTATTGCCTGAACAGTTTATGCCATGGCTTCGGGTTGTGCTTAACTTTTTCTCAGCCAGCGTTTGCATTCTCATCACCTATGGAGCTGTAACGTTTGTCCGCGATGAGGCGCTGTATGGCGGCAGAGGCATACTTGACATTCCTTCCTGGGTGCTCAACATGGTCTATCCTTTGGCTTTTAGTATTATTGCCGTCCGTTTCCTGATCCTTGCCGTAAGGGATTTAGGCCACATTGTTCTGCGAAAATCAACTATCGGCCAGACCTAAACCATTCCCATGGGTTTTGCAAAAATCCTCATCTTTTTTCTCGCTATCCTCGGGGCTCCGCTCTTTGTGGTGATTTCGGCCCTGGCTCTTGTCTCTTTCCACAGCATCGATATTGATATTTCAGTGGTCATCATCGAGATGTCCCGTTTATCCGACACACCCCTGCTGCTTTCCCTGCCGCTTTTCATTTTTGCGGGGACGCTTTTGGCTGAAAGTGGGACCCCCAAAAGACTGCTCCGTCTGTCCCAGGTACTGCTGGGTTGGATGCCAGGAGGATTAGCCGTCGTCTCTCTTCTGGTCTGTGCTGTGTTCACAGCTTTTACCGGTGCCTCCGGTGTAACCATTTTTGCCATTGGCGGCCTTCTCTATCCAGCTCTTATAAAGGACGGCTACTCAGAGCGTTTTTCCCTCGGTCTCATTACATCCTCGGGCAGCCTCGGGCTTCTTTTCCCTCCCAGCCTGCCGCTCATTCTCTACGGTGTAATTTCTGAAACCCGTGTGGACCAGCTCTTTTTAGCAGGAATTCTTCCCGGTATCCTCATGCTCATTCTCCTGGTTGCCTACAGCATGCTAAAAGGACCGGGCCGCAGATTTACACAGGAGGAAAAACCGACTTACAAAGACATGCTTTCAGGGCTCAAAGAGGCTGCCTGGGAGTTACCCTTGCCGGTCATTATTCTCGGCGGCATTTATGGCGGACTTTTTGTTGCAGGTGAGGCTGCGGCAGTAACCGCCCTGTATGTTCTCATTGTCGAGGTTCTCATATACCGCGACATTGCCCCGGCAAGACTACCCGGGATCATGGTTAAGAGTATGGTCCTTTTCGGCGGCATACTGGTTGTCCTCGCCGCTTCCATGGCAACGACAAACTACCTGGTTGACCAGCAGGTGCCCATGCACCTCTTTGAATTGATCAGGGAATATATTTCGAGCAAATACACGTTTCTGCTGCTGCTCAATATCTTTTTGCTCATCGTTGGTTCAATGCTGGACATCTTCTCTGCGCTGGTGCTGGTCGTGCCGATCATTATTCCCATTGCTGAGGCATATGGAGTTGACCTTATTCACCTGGGCATAATTTTCCTGACCAACCTGCAGATCGGCTACTGTACACCACCGGTGGGGTTGAATCTTTTCCTCGCCAGCTATCGTTTTGAAAAACCTGTGGTTACTCTTTACAGGGCAACGCTGCCCTTTCTCGCCCTCCTCATGATCACTCTGATCATTATCACCTATTTCCCCATCATAAGCCTGTTGCTTGTAAACCTCTGGGGATAACCATCTCATATCCTGGAGTTGGATACCGGGACGTCATCTTCAGGCGCTGCAATAGGTTTTATCCGATAAGGATCCATCAGGGCAATCCTTGTCATCTTTTCCCATGCCCAATATTTCCTGTTGATCAAGAGGAAACAACACAGTATCGCCGACCCGGCATAAAGACTTCCCGGGCAAATAGAAAATAGCAATGGTTTCCTTCCATTATAAGCATTATAGTAATTATGATTTTGTACTTATATAAAGATGTTTCTGCCCCTTTAGCTGAACGACCATGAGAAAAATTCTTTTTGGCATCCTGGTTCTCTTTGTAATCGGTATTGGCGTGCTGCACTTTACAACGCCAGGCTATTTGATATTTTATCATGACATGTTCAGGCGTCTGAGCTATTTCCCGATTGTTCTCGGAGCCATTTGGTTCGGTGTCTGGGGCGGGCTCACGCTGGCGGTTCTGTCATCCATAGCCTTTATTCCTCATGTTCTTCTTTATATCGGGCAAGAGACCGGAACCTACCTGAGCGAGCTGACGGAAATTATCCTTTACCTAGCGGCAGGAACAGTGACCGGTATTATTGCCGGCCGTGAATCACTCCTGCGTAAGCGCTACAAGGAGTTATCGGAAAAACTGGAAAAATCCTATGATAAGCTGCACCGTGAGACCCAACTTTTGCTCGAAGTTGAGGAACAGTTAAGTGCTGCACAAAAACTTTCCGCCCTGGGGGAACTCTCTGCTTCCCTTGCCCATGAAATTAAAAACCCGCTCTCATCAATAAAGGGCACTGCTGAAATTCTCCTGGATGAATTTCCTGTTGATCATCCGAAAAGAGAGTTTGTAGAGATCCTGCTCAAGGAGACAACAAGACTCAACAACACGGTTGAGGAAGTTTTACAATTTTCCCGCCGGGGATTACCCGGCAGGGGAAAAGAAGATGGAGGGACTGAATCGCTGACCCAGGTAATTGACCGGGTTGCCAGCCTCCTTGCCAGCCAGCTGCGGCAAAAGAGTATCACGTTAACTGTGACTGGGAAGGAGGAGGGAAAAACGTTTCTTATTGCTCCAGAGAAATTATACCAGGTTTTTCTCAACATTATTTTAAATGCTATAGATGCTGTGGGGGTCAAAGGGGAGATCGCAATAGCGATCATGAAAAATGCTGCCGGTTATACAGTTTCAGTACAGGACAATGGCCCCGGTATACCAGATCAGCTGAAGGAAAAGATTTTTGACCCATTCTACTCAACCAAAGAAGGGGGCACCGGTCTTGGCCTGTCCATCAGCAGAAAAATTGTTGAAAGCTATGGCGGCACTCTCCTACTGTCTGATGCTGCGACCGCTGGAGCATGCTTTACAGTCTTTCTGCCTGAGCCCAACCCAGCCTCCACACTGAAAAAACAAACCGAAATTGCGTTCAATGCTATTGAAACCAATGTATAATTTCTGCATTATACATAAAACATTCCTGTATTTATACCATGAGGCTTAAATGGCAGATACCATTCTTCTTATCGATGATGACACAAGTTTGCGGCGGGTCACCGAATACAATCTCACGGAAGCAGGGTTTGATGTAATTCCGGCTGATTCAGGCCATGAAGGGTTAAAACTGTTCACCCAAAAAAATCCTGACCTGGTTATAACCGATGTCAAACTGGGCGATATGGACGGTTTAGAAGTTCTTGCCGCCATAAAAGCCGAATCTCCCGAAACACCGGTCATTGTCATTACAGCATTCGGGTCCATTGAAATGGCTGTTAAAGCCATGCACGAAGGGGCTTTCAATTTCATTACCAAACCTTTCGATCGTGATACCCTGCGCCTTTCCTGTATTAAGGCCCTTGAACTCTCCTCCCTGCGTTTGCAAAAGCAACAGCTCGCCGATGAGATCAACAGGCTGACTGGCACATCCGGCATGGAAACTGCGAATTCCGCCATGGCTGAGCTCCTTGAAACCGCTCTCAGAGTGGCGTCAAGTGATGCAACGGTCCTGATTACGGGTGAGTCAGGGACCGGGAAAGAGGTTCTGGCCAGGCTGGTGCATCAACACAGCCCCCGCAAAGATGGGCCCATGGTAGCTGTAAACTGTACCGCCATACCTGACAATCTTATTGAGAGTGAACTCTTCGGTCATATCAAGGGTGCCTTTACAGGTGCAATTGCAAACCGCAAGGGACGTTTCCAGGCCGCTGATCAGGGTACCCTGTTTCTCGATGAGATCGGCGAGTTAAAAATGGATATGCAGGCAAAGCTCTTGCGTGCCATACAGGAGCGGGAAGTGGAGCCTGTCGGCTCAGACCGAACTGAAAAAGTTGATGTACGGATCATTGCCGCCACCAACAAGGACCTGCATGAAGAAGTTGCAAAAGCCCGTTTCCGAGAAGACCTCTATTACCGTCTCAGCGTCATCCCTCTCCATATTCCGCCCCTGCGTGAACGGCGCGAAGATATTCCGGCCCTGGCGAATCATTTCTTAAAAAAACTCGGGGCCCCGCGCGGGGTAAAGTTCTCCGAAAAAGTTATGTTACTCATGAAAAGGTATGACTGGCCCGGCAATATCCGGGAGCTGCAGAATACTGTCGAAAGGAGTCTTATTTTACGCAAAGGCACAATTATCGGTCCTGATGATATAAACCTGCCGACCGCAAAGAGTTCCGAACTCATGGAAATCCCTGATATCCCACCCGACGGCGTCTCCCTGGAAGACATCGAAAAGGGCCTTATTGTAAAAGCCCTGGAAAAAAGCGGCGGCAACCGCTCACAGGCCGCCCGGCTCTTAAAAATACCACGCCACGTCCTTATCTATCGCCTGGAAAAATTCAACATCGAATAGACCCGCTTTGAATTTATATCTTTACTGTTCTCTTCTGAAAAAAACATCTCCGCCCTCCATCTGCCCTGCAGATAATAATGTCAGTCCCGAAAAACTCCCGCCGGCAGGTATTGCACTCAGAATCTCAATGTATTGGGTTTCACTCATGACTGTGAAATTTTTTCACGAAATTATCAATATTATGCAAAATAAGCCTCCCTATTAAAGAATATTCTTCACTTTTCCCTATTTCCGCATTCTGCTCAGATTTCATATTTTTTATTTTCTTTAATTATTTCAAATAATTAAAAGCCAAATTGCGGTGAAAAACAAAAGTGGCACACCCTTTGCTCTATGAATTCGGGAATAGGCTATCGTTTAATATAAATTTAATACTGTAAAGAGAAAAAGAAGAGAAAGAGATGAATCAGAATAAAAAAATACTTGCAGCCTTAAGCGCGCTTCTGCTGTGTCTTATTTTTGCTTTCCAGGCAAATTCGACCACGGTGCAGCGCTCAAATTTCATTGTGGGCAATCTTTCCTGCACTTCCTGCCTGGCAACTATTGAGGCAGAGTTAAAGAGCATGCCCGGAACCCTTGGCATGGATGCCGATCTGCGTTCCGGCAGGGTGACTGTTGACTACCTGTCCACGTTGGATGATGAACAGATAGCAGCCACAATCAGCAAACTTGGCTATCCTGCCACTGTAGACTGGACCGCAACTGTCCCGGAGCAGAATACGAGAAGATTCTCCCAGCAAAACAGCTATGGTTCAGGCTGCGCCAGCGGCGGCTGCGGGGGTTCCGGCAGCGGCAGCAGCCCGACTGCCTGGAAAGATGCCCCTGCGGGAGGCACCATCAACAGGACAACCCTGCGGGTCAGCAACCTTTCCTGTACTTCCTGCCTGTCAAATATAGCCTCAGAGTTGCGCAAGCTCACAGAAACCTATGGCATGCAGGGATATTTGAGCAGGGGTGTCGTTATCGTTGACCATACAGACAGCTTGGAAAACAGCAGGATTGCAGCTGTCATCTCCGGTCTCGGATATCCGGCAAGAGTTCTGGCAACCAACGAAGTGCCGGCTGAGAAAGCTTTTACAGCAACCCCACGCGCAGGAAGACCGGGACAGGTAATCCGTTCCGGCGGAGGTTGCAACAGTAAAGGTCCCTGCAATGCAACATCAGCATCCTGGCAGAAATTATACAATCGTTACTTTACACAGACAAACTCGCAATAATGCATCGCAACAATAATAAACGGAGGTCTTTTCTCATGTTTCATGTACAAAAAAACTGGTCACTCACAACTCTACTCATTCTGCTCTTGACAGGTTTAACATTAAACGGCTGCTCCGGTTCAGCTTCATCGGGAGGCTTAAGCGGCGGTCAGATTACACCGACCAACGGCAAACTCGAAATCCCCCTTGCTGGGATCAGTGACGGCAAAGCCCATCATTTCCAGGTCAAGTCTGACGACGGGACCATGGTCACCTTTTTTGTCTTGAAAAGTGCTGACGGCGTGCTTCGCGCTGCCATAGACTCCTGCGATGTCTGTTACCGCTCCGGTCTCGGTTACTACCAGGAAGGCGACAACATGGTCTGCAAGAATTGCGGCCAGAAGTTTGCCTCCAACAAGATCAATGTCATCAAGGGCGGCTGCAACCCCGCCCCGCTGAACAGGGAAGTTGTCGGCGACAAACTGGTGATCAATATGCGGGACATAAATATGAACAACTGGTACATGAAATATCGCCAGTCATAACCTCATAACCGGAAAAACCCGATCAATAAAACCAGGTAATAAAAAATGGCTTATGATTTAGAAAAATACAGAGAAAAACGGGAGAAGGTACTCGGGGTGAAAAAACGGGGCGTCAACTTCGGCACCCTGGCCGCCGTTATCTCAGTGATAATCATCCTTGGACTGGGTGTTGTTGTAGTGCCCAAGTCAATCGCCTACTTCAATACCAGGCACCTGGATGATGCCATCTACAAACTCCAGAATGCCGGAGAATGGCAACAGGAAATCGTTGCCGGCATCGAACAGCTTGCTGGTGTCAAAAACATTGAAACTGATGCTAACAGTTCAAGGATCGTCGTTACCTTTGACAAGTCCGTAACAGGCACCAACGACCTGAATGGTTTCTTCAAATCCAAGGGCGTGAAAGCAATCCTGTTAAACCAGGTCAGCCACTCGCAGCGGCTGCATACATTAAAACAAGAAGCAAAATTTGAGGGATAACCACTGTGAAACTGCACAATATCTCATTTAACAACCTGAAACGCCGCAAAGGCAAAATGATCTTTCTGGTCCTTGGCCTGTTCATCGGCATTGCCACCATTGTCACCCTCATGTCGATCACCGAATCCATGAGCCATGATATAGAGGACAGGCTTGACCAGTACGGAGCCAACATTGTCATGGTGCCCAGAAGCGACAACCTAACGCTTTCCTACGGCGGCATCACCATGGGCGGCGTCAATTACCAGACGGTCGAATTTGCCGAGGAGCGCATCCCGGAAATACGCACCATTGAATATAACAAAAACCTGGGCCTGGTAGCTCCTAAGGTGCTCGGTGCTGCAACGGTTAAAGAAAAAGATGTTCTGCTCATGGGGGTGGATTTTGAGACCGAGCTGCAGCTCAAAAACTGGTGGCATTTTGAAGGTGCTCCCCCGTCAGCTGCAAATGAACTTCTCATTGGTTCGCAGACGGCTGACACTTTAAACCTTGCTGTCGGGGACACCCTAAAAATCGCTGGCAATGATTTTATGGTCACTGCAATCCTCAAGCCTACCGGATCCTCGGAAGACGGCATCATCATCGGCGACCTGCATGCCTTCCAGAAGATCCTGGGTAAGGAGGGCAAGGTTTCCATGGTCGAGATCCAGGCCTTCTGCAGGGACTGTCCCATTACCGAGTTGGTTCTGCAGATCGGCGAGAAATTCCCTGAAGCCAAGGTAGCGGGCCTGCGCCAGGCAATGATGTCGAAAATGCAGACCGTTGAAATGTTCAAGACCTTCAGCTACGGCATCGCTGTTCTGGTCATTTTCATCGGCTCGCTCCTGGTCTTTGTCACCATGATGGGCTCGGTCAATGAGCGGACCCGTGAGATCGGCATTTTCCGGGCCATCGGGTTCCGGCGCGGCCATGTCATGCAGATCATCCTGCTCGAGGCCATGGTCGTCGGCCTGGTCGGCGGCCTGCTTGGCTATCTCGGCGGCAATGGTATTGCCTGGGCAGCTCTGCCTCTGGTGGTAAAAAGCAGCTCTTTTGCCGGCTTCAACTATAACCTGGGAGGTGTTTCCCTCCTGCTGGCAGTGGCCCTGAGCCTTATCGCCAGCCTCTACCCGGCCCAGAAGGCAAGCAAGCTGGATCCGAGTGAAGCCCTAAGGGCCCTGTAAAAATACAGTATATGAACTGATTTAATCGTAAAGGATAACACCATGAATTCTGCAGTTGAACCAAATGTCCAGCATCTTATTGAAGTCCAGAACATCGGCAAGGATTACCTGGACGGCGAGACAACCGTCCAGGCCATCAGGGAAATGGACCTTTTCATTGACGACGGCGAGTTTGTTTCCATCATGGGCCAGTCCGGCTCCGGGAAATCCACCCTGCTTTCCATCCTTGGAGGCCTCAATCATCCAAGCCGCGGCAGGATCCTTCTGGACTCCCTCGATATCTATAAGCTCACCAGTGAACAGCGGGCTGACCTGCGCAGTGAGTATATCGGGGTCATCTTTCAGTCATTCCAGCTCATCCCCTACCTTACCGTGCTGGAAAACGTCAAGCTGCCCCTGGCCATTACAGGCAAAAAGGCCAAGGTGCAGGATAAAATGGCCCGTGACGTCCTGGCGCGGGTTGGCCTGGCAAGCAAGGAAGACCGGCTGCCGGACCAGCTTTCCGGCGGGGAACAGGAACGGGTTGCCATAGCCCGGGCAATTGTCAATAAACCGCCGATTCTTCTGGCAGACGAACCCACCGGCAACCTGGACTCGACCACTGCAGATGAAATCATGAATTTACTGAAAGAATTGAACAGTGAGGGCCAGACCATTATCATGGTCACCCATAACCCTGAAGCTTGCAAGCATACATCCCGAACCATCATGGTCAAGGATGGATCCTGCTTTATGAATTGATATTCTATGAAATTGCAAAAATCTCTGCCCAGTGTGTACCCCTTTCCCATCAGCTTTCCCAGGCTGCCGGGGTATCACATTCCCTCCTCTGGAGCCGGAACCCTACTTTGAACTAGGATTCGGCGACACACAACGCCCAAGCCCAGAGGGCCATCCATTGACAGCATGGGCAGAGTATTAGTGCTGTGAAGAAGATGGCCCTCATTTTTCCCTCCTGCTCCAAATACGGAGAACTCGTTCATCCACCATCCTAAATACTAGCTAAGAACTAGTATTATACTATTGATCTTCTATTTTTATATTTTGTCTCAAGTCGTGTATGGTAGTTGAAACTCTCACCTCGTGTTCGTATTGAGAAAAACTGCCACATGTCACCGGAGGTCTTCATGACTGTTCCTAGAATTCTTGTTATTGACGATGAGCCTGCCCTGCAAAAGGCCATGCAAAAAATTCTGCAAAACGAAAATTATACTATTGCCTTTGCCAACAATGGGCTGGAAGGGCTTGCGCAGCTGGAAAAAGAAAAGCCAGACCTGATATTTCTTGACCTGCGTATGCCGAACCTTGATGGTTTTGGCTTTCTGGAAAAGATACAGATCAAGCCCTTTGATCCCTATCATGTGGTGGTCATAACCGGCCACGGTGATGACAAGGAAGTGCAGAGAAGCTTTGAACTCGGGGTAAACTTTTTCCTGCGCAAGCCCTTAAGCCTGATTGAAGTGCGCTGCCTTGCAAAACGTTGTCTTGAAATGAAGAAAAATGAAAAAGAACTGCGTGAACACCGCAACATTCTTGAAAAACTCGTAGCTGCAAGAACTCTGGCTCTCCTAAACCAGGTACGCTTTCAGCAGAACCTGATCGATTCTATTCCTGTGCCTGTCTATTTCAAGGACAGCAGTTTACACTACCTTGGCTGTAACAAGTCATTTGAGAAATCACTCGGATCTGCCAGGGAAGATATTCTCGGTAAAACAGACTATGAAATCATGGAGGAAAATCAAGCCAGGATCCATCATCAACAGGACCTGCAGCTTTTAGAAACAGGTGAAACATTATCTTATGAAATTTCCTCTGTTTATCCTGACGGCAAGGATCATGATCTGCTCGTTTTCAAGTCTCTATTCTCTGATAGAGGAGGGGCAATCGGGGGACTTGTCGGCACCAACCTCGACATTACCGAAAAGAATCAGGCCCAGGTCCAGGCTGAATTGCATGCTGCAGAACTTGAAAATACAAACACTGCATTGCGTGTACTTCTAAAGCAGGTCAATGAAAATAAAACAGAGATGGAAAACAAGGTCCTGGATAATTTCACCCGGCTGGTTAACCCTTATCTCGATTTGCTGGAGGAAAACCTTGCCCAGACACCGCAGCAGGAATATGTCAAGGTCATCCAGGAGAATATCAAGAAAATCACCTCAGCTTTTTCCCTTACTCTTTCCTCGAGCTATCTTAACTTAAGCCCAAGGGAAATTCAGGTAGCAGACCTGGTACGCCAGGGCCGGGCAAACAAGGAAGCCGCCAGGATACTCAATATTTCCATTAATGCAGTGGAATTTCACAGAAACAACCTGCGAAAAAAACTGGGGCTGCAGAACAAAAAGATAAACCTGAGGACATATCTGCTTTCAATGCAATAACAGGTTGAGAACCCTTGGGCTTTATGCTGGTTACCCCAACTTTGGCAACAATCAGTCTACCAGCAACTGCATGAGCTGGAGATCAGTCCAGTTCCAGAAACGGTAAAGGCAGCACCATCGCACTAAAATTTCTGAGAAAACTCTATTGCCGGATGCACGGTTTCTGCAAAACAACAGAAAAACGACTTGCTAATTATTTATACTTTTTGCATGTTTATGGCATAGTCCCACTCACTGCTGCATGACCAATTCAATAATGAGGAGATAACATGATTAAGATAGGGATTATTGGCGGCTCTGGCCTGGATGACCCTGAAATTTTGCAAAACCCTGCTGAAGTTCTTATAGATACTCCGTATGGCAAGCCCTCCTCTGTATTAACCTGTGGCAATATAGAAGGAGTCGATATTGCCATTTTAGCCAGGCATGGCAAGAGACATACGATCAGGCCATCCCAGGTAAACTTCCGGGCCAATATCTGGGCTCTGAAAGAACATGGCTGCACACATATCCTGGCTGCAACGGCGGTTGGGTCTCTGCGGGAGGAAATAGAACCGGGGCATCTTGTATTTCCTGACCAGTTCATAGACTTTACCAGAAAAAGAGAAAAGACTTTTTTTGACGAGGATGTTGTTGTGCATACACCCATGGCAGAGCCATTCTGCCCGAATTTACGTCAACTTTTTGCGGATTCTGCGCAAAAACTTGATATCCCGCACCACACCGGCAAGACCGTCATCACCATAGAGGGGCCGCGTTTCTCAACCAAGGCAGAGAGTCATATGTTCCGGTCCTGGAATGCCGATGTCATCAATATGAGTACCGTACCGGAAGTGAACCTTGCCCGTGAGATGAAAATTCATTATGCTGCAGCTGCCATGTCCACTGATTACGATTGCTGGCGCGAGGGGGAAGAATCGGTTACCTGGGAAATGATACTGGCTACCATGAAGAAAAACGCGGACAGCGTCCTGAATCTTTTTTTGCATGTTTTACCAGGAGTCAAAGCATATGATGATGTCTGTTTAGATTGAAAATGAAATAAATTTACAGCGGAGGAAGGCATGCCGATAAAATCACGTATCAGAACAGTACCTGATTACCCCAAAAAAGGGATTATGTTCAGGGATATTACTACGCTCATCAAGGACCCGGTCGGTTTCCGCCTGGTAATAGACGCCCTTACCCAGCGTTATTTGACAAAGGATCTCTACTTCGACACAATAGTTGGCATTGAAGCCCGGGGCTTCATAATTGGCGGTGCTTTATCATATACCCTTGGCAAGGGTTTTGTCCCTATCAGGAAAGCAGGAAAACTTCCCAGCGATGTGGAGGAACAGGTATATGATCTGGAGTACGGCAGCGACAAAATTGAAATCCATAAGGATTCTCTGGCTGAAGGCGAAAGAATTCTCCTGGTCGATGACCTGTTAGCCACCGGCGGTACGGCCATGGCAGCCGCTGCCCTCATTGAGAAACTGGGTGGAGAAATTGTGGAGATGGCATTTATTGTTAATCTGCCGGACGTCGGAGGTGAAAAAAAGCTCACGGCAAAAAAATACAACGTCTTTTCGCTTACAGAATTTGAAGGGGAATAGACTACTATTTATCAAAACTGCCGCAATACATGTATTTGCAGAGAATAGAACAAGGGGGCCTTTACACATGCCCCCTTTTTCTATTCTCGTGTAATTATACCATATCAGTATATCAGCCTTTTTTCTCCCTCAATCTTCTGGATAGCGCCGATCGCCTGCGTCACCTCAAGCACGCCCATGTAATCCCCGGCTTCACTGTAGACTGGATAGTAACGGATCAGGATCTTGTCACCCCGGAAATCAATCCAGAATTCTGCGTGATCCATAGTGCGCTCCTTGAAGCCGCTTACAATCTGTTTCACCATATCCACACTTTTTTCAGGGTGGCATTTTTCCACCTTGCGCCCAATAACCGAGCGGGTGCGTGGGAAAAGCTTTGTTTTATCCAGTTTGTTAAAATAGGCCACGGTATCTTCAGCATCAACAAAAGTCACTTCAAACGGCAAGGTTTCCATGATCGCATCGATCTGTTCGTATGACAGGTTGCTAATGAGCCGTTTTTTGGCTTCGCTGTCTTTTTCAACCTCGGCAAGCATCTGTTCATAATGCTGCCGGGCTGCATCTCCATATGTCTGCTGGTCCAGGGTTTTAAACTCATGCAGCAGGGTGGAATTCTCCTCCTCACTGATGACCTTGCGGCCCATGGCATACAGTACATCATTTTCCTTCCAGATATGCTCGGCCCGGATTTTGAGGTATTCGAAACCTCCTGCGGCAAATTTATGACGGCTTGTTGCCGGTGCCTCAGCAAGGGTAGGAAGTTCAGCCATCATCTTCTGCAGGAGCTTTCTCTCTGCATCGTGCTCCATGAGCATTACCCCTATGGGGCCACCTTCCACGGGCAGTCCCTTTTGCCCCATGAGGGGAAAGAGAAATTGTTCCTCCTTGGTATTGTGCATCTTGTCGCCAAATTCCAGAAGAAAATCTATGGCCCGTTGCATTTGCACAGGGGTCTTAACAGCTTCATCAATCTTCTCCAGATTAGTCTTGAGAACCGCCATGGCCCGTTCAATCATCTCGTGTTCTGCCACAAGGAAATCATCCCATCTCGTGTAGTGTTCCATTATACGCCTCCCGCTATCTGAAATCTGACATTTCAGACTTATCCGATGTTAAAGTATTTTTTTGTTGGCATTTTATTATAAAAAACCCGGCATTTTTTACTATACAAGCATCATACAACACGAAACCTTGACCTGGGTCAACTCCGGACGAATTAACCGTCCTGGTAAATACAGGAAGCCGGACAACTGTCTATGGCTTCCTCAATCAGATCTTGCGGCCCACCGTCCGGCATGATGACCTCCGCCTTTTCCGTATCTGTATCGAGCCTGAATACTTCCGGACATATTTCTTCACAGGTCCCGCAACCAATACACTCGTCTTCGTCAATATGAACCGCCATCTTGTTTGCCCTCCACTTCTTTATTTGTCATGCATGGATAAAATTTTATTTATGGCTTCATAAACTATTTTATGCCGAGAGCAAATAATAAAATATTCCCACCAGAATAATGGAGCCTGTGCGAAAAATCTGATTATAGGTAATCAGTTCCGCCGCCAATTTGGGGCGGAACACTCCGGCGTAAAAAGGGAATTGATGCCGCACTGCCCGCATGGGGGAAGAAAGGACATTCCCTGCGAGCAATGCCAAAACAACCTGGCGGGGTTCCAGGCTGCCATTATCCAGCAGGGCGCCTGCTGCTGCAAGACCGGCGCTGATCTCTGCTGTCAGCTGCAGGGCAACCACTCCCAGGCTTTCCGGGTGCAGCCAGGCAAGAAATTTTACATGCCGGGCCAGCCATGTTTCCAAAAGGGCAAACATGCCGAAACGATTCAATATGAAAACCATTGTATAGATAGGTACGGTAATCACCACTATCCGTTTGATCCTGTTCTGGAAGCGAAGCCAGGCTTTATTAAAAGCCTGAGACAGGGAACTGACCCTGTTTTCATCAAGCCTGCACGTGACGCAGTTCTCTTTGTTGCCCGGCAGGACTATTCTGCCGACAATCAGAATGCAGAGGGTGCGCAGAAAAGCCGCCAATAGCGTCAGTCCAACGTAGACAAAGGCTACGCCTTTTATCAGGGGTACCGCAAGAAAAAACAGGGTTGGCAGATGCAGAAAATAGGTAGGCAGGCTGTTAAACAGATTTGCAAAAATCAATTCCTGTTTTGTTATTTTTTCCTGTTCATAAGCCTCTGAAAGCATGGTATTTGACGTTACCGCTGAAAAAAAGGCCATCGTAAAACTGGCTCCGGTAATATCCGTCAAATGCGCCCTGCGAACCAGTGGCGCTGCTAGGCGGGCTATACCATGAGTCCAGTTGAGGGACTCTATCAGATTGCCGATCATCAGGCCAAGGGAAATAAAAAATACCAGCCTCAGAAGAGGCCAGCCTAATCCCTGCCACACTATTTGTAATAGTTCCGGGTACTCCATTTCACTGCATTATAGTATTATGTTCGGGTGAATAAAATCCGGCACCGACCCAAGAAATCTGGAGAAATTTTTTATAAACCAGATCCATTATATGGTGCTTGCCGCTGGCAGATCAATCCCAAATCAAATTATAATATGTATTATTTCTCTCTTGCTGTGAACCGACAATCTGCTAGAAATGCTTGACATAATTGTGCAAGACAGCTATGGACATTCCATCTCAGAAAAACGCCAGAAATAAAGTATCTTGAATTTCCTTCCTCTTTTATGCTAGCCTCTTGCACATTTTAAGGCCGGGACATTCATTTATTCACAACAACTGTGACACATGAAATTTTAGAATATACGCTAATCTCTTTTAGTGAAGTGAGCACGCAATAATGTCGAAATCTCTCATAATAGTTGAGTCGCCCGCTAAGGCGCGAACCCTGAAAAAATATCTGGGCAAGGACTATGATGTCAAGGCTTCTGTAGGTCATATACGCGACCTGCCGGTGAGCAAGCTGGGCGTTGACACTAAAAAGGACTTCGCTCCCCAGTATGTCACAATCAAAGGTAAGGGCAAGATTATCTCTGATCTTAAAAAGGCTGCTGCCAAAGCGGATGAAATTTTTCTGGCGCCAGACCCTGACCGTGAGGGTGAAGCCATTGCCTGGCACATTGCCCATATTTTAAAATCTGCAGATAAGCCGATCCACAGGGCCCTGTTTCATGAACTGACCCAGAAAGCTATTCGCACAGCCATTGGGAATGCCACCAGCATAAACCAGAATAAATTTGAGGCTCAGCAGGCACGCCGTATTCTGGACAGATTGGTGGGCTACCAGATCTCTCCGCTTCTTTGGGAAAAGGTAAGAAGGGGTCTTTCTGCCGGTCGGGTGCAGTCGGTTGCCGTAAGGATGATATGCGACCGGGAAAGCGAAATAAATAAGTTCCAGCCTGAGGAATACTGGACCATCAGTGTCAAGGTGGAAGGGAAAAATCCGCCGCCTTTCCTTGCCAAGCTAGAAAAGATCGCCGGGCGCAAAGCCAAGGTGGAAAACGAGGAGCAGGCGGCAAGGATTGTTTCGATTCTGAAAACGGCTGAACATTGTATAACGGCAGTTGACAAAAAAGAACGCAAGCGTTATCCAAGCCCTCCCTTTATTACCAGTACCCTGCAGCAGGATGCCAACAGAAAATTGCGCTTCCCGGCCAAAAAGACTATGGGGCTGGCCCAGAAACTTTATGAAGGAATCGAGTTGGGCGCCAAAGGGCCTATTGGATTGATCACTTACATGCGAACGGATTCAACCCGTATCAATAACGAAGCCCTTGCCGAAGTGCGGGGTTTTATTAAAAAGGGTTACGGGCCGGATCTCCTGCCGCAAAAACCGGTTTTCTATAAAACCTCAAAAGCTTCTCAGGATGCCCATGAGGCCATACGTCCAACGGATGTTACCCTGACTCCTGAAAAGGTTGCCCCCTATCTTGATAAGGGATTGCTGAACCTTTATACTCTGATCTGGAAACGATTTGTTGCCTCTCAGATGTGCCCTGCCATTTATGATCAAACTTCGATTTCCATTAAGGCGGATAAATATATGCTCAAGGCCCAAGGCGCCATTCTGCGCTTCAAGGGTTTTATGACCCTGTATGTTGAATCCAGTGAAGAAAATGGCGAGACGAATGGCAAGCCGGGAGAGACAGGTAAGGAGAGCACGATCATTCCCGATGTGGCAACCGGCGAAATAGTCAAGGTCCTGACAGTTGAACCGAAACAGAACTTTACCCAGCCACCGCCGCGTTATACTGAAGCCACCCTCGTCAAGGCCCTGGAAGAGAACGGAGTGGGCCGTCCCAGCACCTATGCCTCGATTATCACCACTATCCTGGACAAGGATTATGTCATGCAGCAACAGAGAAAATTCATGCCGACTGACCTTGGAAAACTTGTCAATGATCTTCTGGTAGCTCATTTCCCCAAAATTCTGGATATTGAGTTCACCGCATCCATGGAAGAAAATCTGGACAAGGTTGAAGAAGGGACAAGCAATTGGATCAATCTGCTACAGGCCTTTTACACCCCTTTTGAGAAAACGCTAGCTGCTGCCAAGCAGGAAATGAAGTCTGTAAAAAAACAGGGTATCCCTACAGAAATCCCATGCAAACTCTGCGACGGCAAACTGGTAATCAAATGGGGCAAAACAGGAGAGTTCCTGGCCTGCGAGAATTACCCGACCTGCAAGTATACACAGAATTTCAAGAAAGATGAGAACGGTACAATCATTCCCATAGAAAAAGAAGAACCTGTTGAATCTGGAGAAACGTGTGAAAAGTGCGGCAGGCCCATGGTATACAAGCAAGGGCGTTACGGGCAATTCCTGGCCTGTTCCGGCTACCCTGATTGCAAGCACATCCAGGCCCAGACAACCGGGGTAAAGTGCCCTGAAGAGGGGTGCAGTGGTGAACTTGTCCAGAAAATTTCGAAAAAAGGCAAAGTTTTCTTCAGCTGCAACAGATTCCCAAAATGCAAGTTTGCTACCTGGGACCGGCCTGTGCCCCAAAAATGCCCGCGCTGTGACAAACCGTTCCTCTTAGAAAAAAAGACAAAAAAGGGGATTTTACTGCATTGTATTGATAATGGTTGTGGTTATTCAGAACCTCTGTCATAACCATATCGTATACAAAAAGCAGCCGTTGTCGCTTTCCTTACACAATCAACACTACTGATAAACACATGCAGCAGGTAAAGAAAAAGCATCGCAAGAAAAGCAGCAAGGAACTAGCCAAACTCTGCGCCCGTGCCGCCCTAGATAAAAAAGCTGAAAACCCGGTCATTCTTGATGTCAGGAAGCTCTGCTCCTTTGCTGATTTTTTTGTCATCATGAGCGGCCGTTCGACCCGCCACGTGCAGGGCCTTGCCGAGGCAATCGAGGCTGAACTGCGAAGCAAGAGACTTTCGACTTCAAATGCCGAGGGGCTCAATGAGGGCACTTGGGTGCTGCTTGATTATAATGATGTCGTGGTGCATATCTTTTACTCTGAGACGAGAAAGTTTTATGATATAGAGGGTCTTTGGCATGACGCTCCCCGTATTCCCCTGGATGATTAGGGCATGGTTCTAAATGAAAACACCAACACCTATATTGCTGGCTATACTTGATGGCTGGGGAGCGGGTCCCCTGACCGAATACAATGCCATATATGTGGCCAAGACTCCCAATATGGATCATTGGCAAAGAAGTTATCCGTACACGACTCTGCTGGCCCATAACGGGGCTGTCGGCCTCCCAGAAGGGCAGATGGGCAATTCTGAAGTCGGTCATCTCAATATAGGTGCAGGCCGGATTGTCTACCAGGATTTTACCCGTATAAACCGTGCCATAGAATCAGGCAGTTTCTTTGACAATCAGGTTCTGAAGGATATGTTTGCCAAGGCTGTCACAAAAAAGTCCGCCGTGCATCTTATGGGCCTTATTTCAGACGGTGGTGTTCACAGCCATGTCAATCACCTTTTGGCACTGCTTAAAATGGCTGCCGACCACGGTCTTACCGAAGTTTATATCCATGCCTTCATGGATGGCAGGGATACACCCCCAACAAGTGGCCTTGACTACATCAGCCAGCTGCAGCATGAACTGGTCTGGATCGGCACCGGACGTTTGGCCACTATTTCAGGCCGCTTCTATGCTATGGACAGGGATACGCGCTGGGAACGGGTAAAAGTTGCCTGGCAGGCCATTGTTGATGGTCAGGGTGTTCTGGGGCGAGACCCGGTGCAGGCTGTGAAAGACGCCTATCACCGGGGCGAGACCGATGAATTCATTCGACCCATTGTCCTGCTTGACGAGAGCGGCGATCCTGTTGCGCCGGTCAAGGATAATGATATCGTCCTGATGTTTAATTTCAGGGCCGACCGGGTCAGGGAAATGACACACGTCTTTACTGATAATCACTGGGATGAATTCATGGTAGAGCATCGGCCTGCTCTGGCAGAATATGTTACATTTACCCAGTACGATAAACATTTTACCGTGCCTGTCGTGTTTCCGCCGGCCGGCCTGGACCATATTCTGGCAGAGGAGATCAGCTCCGCCGGCCTCAAGCAGCTCCGCATTGCTGAAACAGAAAAGTACGCCCATGTTACCTATTTTTTCAATGGCGGCCGGGAAGAACCTTTCCAACTGGAAGATCGTGTCCTGATCCCCTCGCCAAAAGAGGTGGCCACGTATGACCAGAAGCCGGAAATGAGTGCCTATCTGGTGACCGAAGAACTCCTGCGCCGCATGGACAGTGAATCCTATTCTCTCATTGTCCTCAATTTTGCCAACGGCGACATGGTCGGCCACAGCGGCATAATGGAAGCGGCGGTCAAGGCCTGTGAAGCAGTCGATGCCTGCCTCGGCAAAATTGTGGATAAATTTAGGGCAAAGGGTGGAATTATTCTTATCACCGCTGACCACGGCAATGCGGAAACCATGCGTGATCCGCGTTCAGACAGTCCGTTTACAGCCCACTCCTCCAATCCTGTTCCTTTTATCCTGATCAGTGAACGATACAAAACTGCAAAATTGCGCCAGGGAGGCTCTCTGCGTGATATCGCCCCAACTGTTCTCAGCTTGCAGAACCTGCCAATACCGCATGAAATGACGGGCAGAAGCCTGATAATACCTGATTGAGACTCTCACTGCACCCTTGATGCTTGTGCTTGCTTTTTGAGAGCAGATTCTGCTAAACAAAGACAATACCATTGTCGTCCGCTTACAGACTGGAACCTGGGCCGCCTACTTACAACACAGAGCAAAGGAATCATGCACTATATAAGTACCAGGGGAGGGATCTCTCCGATATCATTCAAGGATGCTGTAATGATGGGCCTGGCAACAGACGGCGGGCTCCTGTTGCCAGAGGTTTTACCCGAGGTGGACCCGGGAACATTGAACCGCTGGCAATCCTATTCCTTCCAACAGCTGGCCTCTGAAATCTACCGCCTCTTTATTACAGACATCCCTGTTGACCAGCTCGATAAACTCATCAGCCGTTCGTATGCTTCCTTCAGTCATCCCGAAATTACGCCATTGGTAAAAAAGGGTGATATTTTCATCATGGAACTTTTTCATGGTCCTACCCTGGCTTTCAAGGATGTAGCCTTGCAATTTCTCGGCAATGTTTTTGCTTATATTCTGCAGGAAACAGGGAGCAAAATGAACATAATCGGCGCTACTTCAGGAGATACGGGTTCAGCCGCCATATACGGAGTGCGGGGCAAAGAACGGATCAATATATTTATCCTGCACCCCTATAAAAGAGTGAGCCCCATCCAGGAACTCCAGATGACAACGGTCATTGATCCCAATGTTTTCAATCTTGCAATAAAAGGTACTTTTGACGACGGACAGGCCATTGTCAAAGCCATATTCAACGACATCCCCTTTAAAAACAAATACCACCTGGGAGCAGTCAACTCCATAAACTGGGCCCGCATTCTGGCTCAGGTCGTGTACTACGTATATGCCTGGTTCAAAGTAACGGCTGAAACCGGGGTGGATTCCATCGACTTTAGCGTACCTACCGGTAATTTCGGGGATATCTTTGCAGGCTACATTGCCCGCAATATCCTGCCGCCGGGGGCAATCCGTAAACTCATCCTGGCAACCAATGAAAATAATCTCCTCACCCGTTTCGTCACGCGGGGGGATTATTCCATTTCCAAGGTGGTTGCTACCAGCAGTCCCTCCATGGATATCCAGGTGGCAAGTAATTTCGAGCGCTACCTTTATTATCTTTACGACTGTGATGCAGTGAGGACCAGGAAGGATTTTGAACGATTTTCGCAAACCGGCAAACTGCGCTTTGATGACAATCTCCTCCGCACTATTCAGCAGGACTTTGCTTCAAAAAGTGTTACCGAGGCAGAGACCCTGGATACAATCCGGACGTTCTACCAGGAGAACGATTATCTTCTCGATCCCCATACTGCTGTAGGGGTAAATGCAGCCCAGGCCTGCACTTCTGCAGATGTTCCTGTTGTCTGCCTTGCCACTGCCCATCCGGCCAAATTCGGTGCAGCGGTTACTAAGGCGATTGGCAGGCCTCCGGAGTTGCCTCCGGAACTGCATGGCCTTGCGGACAAGAAAAGCAGGTGTGAGGTATTGGATCCAGATGTCCGAACAGTGCAGAATTATATTGCGCGCCATGCACTTTTATAACGGTTTCATATCGCAAGGACTGGGTTTTGTCTTATAGGAATTGCATAAATGCTAGACATGAATAACTACAAACGAAAAGTTGACGAAACCCTCAGCTTCCTGCAGCACCAAATCAAGACCTGTCCTTCTGTAGTTATCATTCTCGGCACCGGACTCGGCTCGCTTATCGACTCAATCGAGGTTGATACCCTGCTGCCCTATAACAAAATCCCGCATTTCCCCCGTCCAACTGTCCCCGGTCATCAAGGCAATCTTGTTTTCGGGACATTAAACAGCAGGGTTGTAGCTGTGCTGCAGGGACGATTTCATTATTATGAAGGGTATTCAACCCGGGAACTCACCTTGCCGCTCAGAGCCCTGTCACTGCTTGGTGCAGATACCCTTGTGGTCACAAATGCTGCCGGTGGCCTTGATCCGGATTATCGATCCGGGACTATAATGGTAATCCGGGACCACCTCAACTTTATAGGTGAAAACCCCCTGCGGGGACCGAACATCGATGACTGGGGCCCCCGCTTTCCTGATCTTTCTGAACCCTATGATAAAAAACTTATAGATACTACGCTGCAGTGTGCTGAAAAACTGCACATGGATAATGTTACCACAGGTGTTTATGTGGCCATACCGGGACCCAGTCTGGAAACTCCCGCTGAAACCAGGTTTCTGAGGAATGCCGGAGCTGATGCGGTAGGGATGTCATCAGTGCCGGAGGTTATTGTTGCCCGGCATGCCGCCATGAAGGTTCTGGGGCTTTCTGCGGTTGCCAATGTCAATGACCCTGACAACTTTGCACCCATCCTGCTGGATGATATCATCAGGGCGGCCGCGGCAATTGAGCCGGCTTTGCAGCAGTTGATCGTGGAGGTTTTGAAAATACTTTAGCTGAGGCATCCCTAAAATTCCGAGACAAAAAACGTCTTACCCGTTGTGATTTTCTTAAGCTTGATCAGCGAGTACGTTCTCTTCCATCTTCCATGATTAACAATATACCGTTAATTATGCTAAGTATAGAATTACCGAAATAAAACAAGACGGGGTTTACTCCTCCACAACGTATGCAAACAATTACAAATTGAATCAAACGGATATGTGCATGCAAAACGATCTGAAGGATTACAGCTGAAGATCTTCACGGTGATCCGATGAGCCAAACGGGATATAATGCGGATCTTTTAGTGAGCGGCAGATATCTTTATCTGCAGGATAA
>Ga0209536_100001310_pt1 | contig 41345 bp, 35 predicted proteins | sample DeeMarSeWOR28_12_FD_187461 | JGI IMG/M metagenome (GOLD analysis project Ga0209536, IMG submission 187461) | Marine sediment microbial communities from White Oak River estuary, North Carolina - WOR-2-8_12 (SPAdes) (version 2) | ecosystem: Environmental > Aquatic > Marine > Intertidal zone >...
TGGCAAAAGCAAAAATATTTACAGCAGGGTAATCACCCACCTCAGGAATAATTCATCTCAGAGAGCAATAGAGATGAAAAGCAAGATAATGGATATTAGTTATGAATTAACCGGTAATGAGCTTGTTGCCCTGTTACTTGAATCTGAGGAAATAAAGAAAAAGAAGGCCGAACCCAAGCCAGAAGAAAAGAAGGAAGTAAAGAAGGAGTCCGCACGCGAGGTGGCCGAAAAAAGCGGTCTGATCGCCCTCTCCGACGAACTCGAGGACTTGCGCGAAAGCTTCGACCCGGACGATTTCGCCAACCTCGATCAGCAGACCACCGGCAGCCAGGAAACGAAGCTCACCAGCGTCGCCGACACCAGCAGCCTGCTCAGCGCGAGCGCGGGAAAATCCAGCGGTGGAATTCGGACCGATACACTTAATCGAGAACTGAAAACCAGCGAACTCGCCCAGCGACAGACCACCAGCGTGGAGATCAGTATCGAAAGTAACCAGCAGCTGGCGAGCAGGCAAAAGCAGCAGAACGGAGCGCAGGGCAGCAGAACCGGCCGACGCAGCGCCGATGAAGTCGAACGCGTATTTCAGAAGAACAAGGGCGTGATATTCAATATTTATAACCGCGCGCTACGCCAGAACCCCGCGCTTGCCGGCAAGGTTGTAGTCGAGCTGACCATCGCGCCCAGCGGCGCGGTAACCGCGGTAAAAATCGTCTCCAGCGAACTCGGCGACGAAGCGCTGGAACGCAAGCTGGCGCTACGCATCAAGCGCTTCAAGTTCAGCCAGGCCGACGTGGCCGAGATCGTGGTCACCTATCCCATCGACTTCCTGCCCTCCTGACCCGGCGGGGTTAGGTGAATTCGCCGCTTCGCATCGAAACCAGCCTGGCTCGGCGATTGCGTTGCAGGTCGCATATCCTGTATATAAGACGGCAAATGAGATTCACGGAGTAAATCGATGTCCAAGGTCACCAGCGCCCAACAGGCCGTCGCCGGGATAGCGGATAATGCCACACTGGCAAGCGCCGGCTTCGTCGGCATCGGCTTCCCCGAAGCCCTGGCAGTGGCGCTGGAGCAACGCTTTATCGACAGCGCGAGCCCCACTGGCCTCACGCTGGTCTATGCCGCCGGTCAGGGCGACGGCAACTCTCGCGGCCTGAACCACCTCGGGCACAAGGGCCTGGTGAAGCGCGTCATCGGCGGCCACTGGGGGCTGGTGCCGAAACTGGGAAAACTCGCACACGACAACGAAATCGAAGCCTATAACCTGCCGCAGGGGGTCATCACCCATCTCTACCGCGATATTGCCGCGGGCAGACCCGGCGCGATCACCCGCGTCGGCCTCAAGACCTTTGTCGATCCGCGCATCGATGGTGGCAAGCTCAATCGCTGCACGACTCGGGACCTGGTGCGGCTGATCGAACTCGACGGCGAGGAGTACCTGTTCTACAAGAGCTTCCCGATCGACGTGGCGTTTCTGCGCGGCACCACGGCGGATCACCAGGGCAACATCACCATGGAACACGAAGCCCTGCCGCTGGAAGCGCTGGCGATCGCCCAGGCCACGCGCAACAGCGGCGGTACGGTGATCGTCCAGGTCAAGCGTGTCACCAACCGGCATTCGCTGCCACCCAGCCTGGTGCGCATCCCGGGGATACTGGTCGACCACGTGGTCGTCGCCGAGCCTGAGCACCACCAGCAAACCTTCGGCCTGGATCACAATCCCGCGTTCACCGGTGAAATCGAGCTGGCAACCTCGGCCATCGACAGCCTGCCGCTCAACGAACGCAAGATCATCGGCCGGCGCGCGGCGCGCGAACTCCAGGCCGGCGCGGTGGTCAACCTCGGGATCGGCATGCCCGAGGCGGTCGCTTCGGTCGCCAACGAGGAAGGCCGCCTGCAGAGCGTGACGCTGACCGTGGAACCGGGCGGCATCGGCGGCATCCCGGCCTCCGGGCTCAACTTCGGCGCAGTCGCCAACGCCGAATCGATCATCGATCAACCCGCACAGTTCGATTTCTACGATGGCGGCGGCCTCGATCAGGCTTTCCTCGGCATGGCCCAGGCCGACGCGGCCGGCAACGTCAACGTCAGCCGCTTCGGTGCGCGCACGGCCGGGGCTGGCGGCTTCATCAACATCAGCCAGAACGCGCGCGAAGTCTATTTCCTCGGCACCTTCACCAGCGGCGGCCTGCACATCGCCTGTGACGACGGCCAGCTGCAAATCATCCGCGAAGGCAAGATCGCCAAGTTCATCGAACGGGTCGAGCACCTGACCTTCAGCGGTGAATACGCCATCGAGCGCGGCCAGAAAATCCTCTACATCACCGAGCGCGCGGTGTTCAAACTGGACCGCGAGGGAATACAGCTGACTGAAATAGCGCCCGGCGTCGATCTCGAGCGCGACATCCTCGCGCACATGGCATTCACTCCTCGGATCGCTGACCCACTCGTCACCATGGACCCTGCCCTGTTCAGGGAATGACTCCCAGCCCTTGATCCAAAATCGGTGAGGTATGCGGGCGAGGGATCAGGCGCTGAGAATTATCGGGCAGTTCAGGCTTTTCAAAAGTAACTGCCTGTCTTCGCCGCTATAGGCGTGCGAGAGTAATGCGCAATCGTAACCGGGGCCAGGCTGCGTCAGCCGCGCCAGCAATTCGTCGACAGAAATCTCGACCAGCGTTACCCGGCCGGCGTAGCGCTGCAGCCAGAGCAGCATTTCGCGCTGGTCGGCGTGCTCGCCATCGCCGGTCACGAGCGTCAACTCGATGCGCTCACTCGGAGACCTCGCCAGCAACATTTCCAGCGCCCTTGCCTGTTGCTGTGTCCACCTGGCAAGCAGCAGAATTCTGCGCGCGGCGCGCGCCTGCAGGTATTGCAGTCGGTGCGTCGAGGCGTGCGCCAGAATCGTAAAAGTCGCGCCGCCGGTGGGTTTGAGGCCGAAATCGCGCACCCTCCCACGCACCGTATCGAAGCGCCAGGGCACCTGCCGCGCCTGCGCTTCCTGTTGCAAAGTGTGCTGGAACTCGCTGGCAACCCGTCGCAGCGAGCGTTGTAACTGTTCGATACTGGTGTTGCGCTGGGTACCGGTGGTCAGCGTTATTTCGCGCGCGCACGGCAAACCGGTAAGCTGCAGCAAGTCTTCATCCTCGACGAACAGCCCCTGTAGCAGGCTGTGCACGGACGCTGCCATCGCCACCGCCAGGTTTACGCTGGCGATGGAGTAACTGCCAGCGTCGGCGGCCAGTATCACCTTGCTGTTAGTGCTGTCTCCGTTGTCGGCCATCAGGAATCGGCGTGCTCATCACGCTCTTTATCGCTTTTCTGCAGCTTCTGCAGTTTTTCGATACGTTGCTGAATACGAAAATTGAAACTGCCCGCGGGGTAAGCACCCTGCTCGTCCATTTCGCCGGGCGGCATGCCCGACAGCAGGCTCATCACCTGTTCGACCCGCTCCACCGGGTAGACATTGAATGTTCCCTTGCCGACAGCTTCGCGCACATCCTTGTGCAACATCAGGTGTACCTGGTTCGCCGCCGGTATGATAACGCCCTGTTTACCGCTGAGCCCGCGCGCGGCACACAGATCGAAAAAGCCCTCGATTTTTTCGTTCACTCCGCCAATCGCCTGGATCTCGCCAAGCTGGTTGATCGACCCGGTGACCGCGAACGACTGCTGTAACGGAATTTCGCCCAGCGCCGACAACAACGCACATAACTCGGCCGCGGAAGCACTATCGCCATCCACCGTGCCGTAGGACTGTTCAAAGGCCAGGCTGGCGGCCAACGGCAATGGCTGATTGGCGGCATAGCGATCAGCCAGGTAAGACGACAGGATCATCACGCCCTTGGAGTGTATGTCGCCGCCCAGCTTCGCTTCGCGCTCGATATCGACCACGCCGCTGCGACCCAGCCTGGCGGTGGCGGTGATTCGCGAAACCTGCCCAAACTGGTAGCCGCCGGTTTGCAGAACCGCCAGGCCATTCACCTGACCAACGCAGGCGCCCTCGGTATCGATCAGCTTTATGCCACGCAGCACCTGCTCCTGCAGCAATTCACGATACTGGTCCTGTCGATGTTGCCGTTCGGCGATCGCCCTCTCGACATCGTCGAGTTCGATGATGTCGTGCCGCGCTTTCCCTGCCCAGTAATTGGCCTCGCTGAGCAGATCGCTCATGCCATCCAGCCGCAGCGAGAGTTTTTCGGTATCGCCGACCGCGCGCGAGGCCTGTTCGATGACCCGGGAGACACTGGCCCTGTCCAGCGCGCGCGCATTACAGGCGCGTTGATTTCCCGCAATCATCCTGGCGTAGAGCTGGATATTCCCCTCGTCGCGCCGGGTGCTGCGGGCGAAATCCGCGGAAACCTTGAATAACTGGTCGAACTCGTGATCGAGGGTACGCAGCAGGTAGTAAAGCCGGGGTTCGCCCAGCAGGATAACCTTGACCGAGATCGGTATCGATTCCGGCTCCAGGGAAACCGTGTTCGCCAGGCTCAACATCTGCTCCAGCGACTGAATTTTAATCTCGCCGGATTTGAGCACCCGTTTCAGGCCCTCCCAGGCAAATCCGTGGGTCAGTAGTTTGTGCGCATCGAGGATCAGGTACCCACCGTTGGCGAGATGCAGGGCACCGGGTTTGATCAGCGTGAAATCGGTGACCAGCGTGCCCATCTGCGACAGGTATTCAACACGGCCGATCAGGTTCTGATAGGTCGGATTGTCCTCGAACACGACCGGGGCGCCGTCGCTGTCGGAATGATCGACGATGACGTTTACTCTGTAGGCATGAAATGCCTCGACGCGGCTGGCAATGTTCTCGAGGCCTTCCTCTCGCGCCGACATAAGAAAAGCGTCGGCATTCTTGATGGCGTTCTGTTTCACTTCCGCAAGATATTCCATGATTTGCGGATGATCGTGATAACTGTTTTCCATCCAGGCGATCAGCTGCTCGACGGTATGCAGGGTGATTTCCTCATTGAGCGCCTTGATGCGCTGGTGATGTTCGCGTTCCACCAACGGAAACTGGCGGACTATCGCCTGCAGTTTTTTCTGCAGCTCGCCGATCTTTTCCTCGATACGCTTTTTCTCGCTATCTGAAAGCCTCGCATATTCCTCGGGCCCCAGCGGCTTGCCGTGCACCATCGGTCCCATGGTAAATCCCGCCGGGGAACGCATGATGACAATGCCCTCCTCCTCCGCCTCACGATCAAGATCGCGAAACGCCTGCTCCTGCCGATCCTGCAATTCCTGCTCGATTTCCTGGCGGCGGCTGCGGGATTCCTCGCTTTGAAATGCGGACGGCAGGGAGGTCAGCAAGTCCTCCACCAGCGACTCCATGTCGAGGCGCAGTTTTTGACCCAGGCCCGCGGGTAATTTGAGCACTCGGGGTTTTTGTGGATTGGCGAAGTTATTGACGTAACACCAGTCGGAGCGCGAGCCGTTTTCGTGCATATGCCTGGATAAAATTTGCTGTACCAGTTGCTGCTTGCCGAGACCGGGTTCGCCGATCACGAACAGATTGAATCCCGACTGTTCGATATCGACCGCGAACTCAATCGCCCCGAGCGCACGCTCCTGCCCCAGGGGTTGCTCAAGGGGTTCCAGTTCGGCGGTAGTCTCGAAGTCAAACTGTTGCGGCGCGCAAACCTGATACAAGGCTTCGACATCCAATGGCGATATCACTTCACTCATTTGCGTAGTTTTACCCACTGTGGCTGCGTCAAATCCGACGTGGATCAATATAATCGCACAAAATCTACCCGAGCCCGAAATCGCAACGCCGCAGATGCGAGCGCAGCAGCCAAAAAAAAGCCCCGCACAAAGCGGGGCTTTTCGACTCTTGAAACGTCACAGACAAAGCTGAACGTTTCTGGCGTCGCGAGCACCGCGAGAGCAAGGCGGGTTTCGGTGAGAAGGCGTGAGCGTACCTCAGGTACGCGATCGTCTCGAGCCGAAACCCAACGCCGCTATCGCGGGGCGCAGCAGGCGAAATTACATCATGCCGCCCATTCCGCCCATTCCGCCGCCCATACCGCCCATATCAGGCATAGCAGGGCCTTCGTCCTTCGGCTTGTCGGCAATCATCGCTTCGGTGGTGATCAGCAGGCCAGCGACCGAAGCCGCGTTTTGCAGGGCCGAACGGGATACCTTGGTCGGATCCAGGATACCCATTTCGATCATGTCACCGTACTCACCAGTTGCCGCATTGTAGCCGTAGTTACCTTCGCCAGCTTCGACGTTGTTGGTAACCACCGAGGCTTCGGCACCGGCGTTTGCAACGATTTGGCGAATCGGCTCTTCGAGGGCACGGCGAGTGATATTGATGCCGATGTCCTGGTCATGATTATCACCCTTCAGGTCCATGATAGCGGCACGTGCACGAATCAACGCGACACCACCACCGGCAACCACACCTTCTTCAACCGCGGCGCGAGTAGAGTGCAGCGCGTCTTCGACGCGAGCCTTCTTCTCTTTCATCTCGATTTCAGTCGCTGCGCCAACCTTGATTACAGCAACACCACCGGCCAGCTTGGCCAGGCGCTCCTGCATCTTCTCGGTATCGTAGTCGGAAGTCGACTCGGCGATTTGCGCCTTGATCTGGGTGATGCGCGCCTGAATGTCTTCACTCGAACCGGCACCGTCAACGATGGTGCTGTTTTCCTTGGTGATAGAGACTTTCTTGGCGGAACCGAGGTCATCCACGGTCGCTTTTTCCAGGCTCAGGCCAACTTCCTCGGAAATCACCTGACCACCGGTCAGAACCGCGATGTCCTGCAGCATGGCTTTACGGCGATCGCCGAAACCAGGTGCCTTGACGGCACAAACCTTGACGATACCGCGCATGTTGTTGACCACCAGGGTAGCCAGCGCCTCGCCTTCGATGTCTTCAGCGATGATCATCAACGGCTTGCCGGACTTGGCAACAGACTCGAGGATCGGCAACAGTTCACGAATGTTGGAGATTTTCTTGTCGTAAAGCAGGATCAGCGGCTCTTCGAGCTCGGATGACATGGTGCTCTGGTCGTTGACGAAGTATGGCGACAGGTAACCACGATCGAACTGCATGCCTTCGACTACGTCGAGTTCGTTGTCGAAAGAAGAACCTTCTTCAACGGTGATAACGCCTTCCTTACCCACTTTATCCATCGCCTCGGCAATGATGTCGCCGACGCTGTTGTCGGAGTTGGCGGAAATGGTACCCACCTGGGCAATCGCCTTGGTGTCGGCACAGGGAGTCGAAATGGACTGCAGATGCGCTACCGCACCGGCAACGGCCTTGTCGATGCCGCGCTTCAGATCCATCGGGTTCATGCCTGCGGCAACCGCTTTCATGCCTTCGCGAACAATCGCCTGGGCAAGAACGGTAGCCGTGGTAGTGCCGTCACCGGCCACATCGGAAGTTTGAGAAGCAACTTCCTTGACCATTTGCGCACCCATGTTTTCGAACTTGTCTTCGAGCTCGATTTCCTTCGCCACAGAAACACCGTCTTTGGTAACAGTCGGCGCACCAAAACTCTTGTCGAGAACGACGTTACGTCCTTTCGGGCCCAGCGTAACTTTTACCGCGTTGGCCAGAATATTCACGCCATTGACCATGCGCGAACGCGCATCGTCACCAAATTTCACTTCTTTAGCACTCATTTGCGTTTAACCTCTTTAATTTTAAGTATCCGAATTATTCAACAATCGCGATGATGTCATCTTCGCGCATGATCAGCAGTTCTTCGCCGTCGACCTTGATTTCGGTGCCGGAATACTTGCCGAAGTAAACGGTGTCACCCACCTTTACGTCGAGGGCGCGCAAATCGCCTGAATCGGTAACCTTGCCGTTACCAACAGCGAGGACTTCACCCATGCTGGGTTTTTCTGTGGCGGAATCGGGAATCACGATACCACCGGCGGTGGTACGCTCCTCTTCCTTGCGCCTGACGATGACTCGATCATGCAGGGGACGAATATTCATTATTGCTACGCTCCATAATACTAATTGTTAATGTTTCCCCACCCGTGGCGGATGGACCTGATAACTATGCCGCGAATTAGCACTCGCCGCTAAGGAGTGCTAATAGTATTCAGCGACTTTTCGTAGTCAAGCAAAATGGGGAGGATATTGGTGGATTCAAGCCTTAGGTCGGCAAAAAAACAGGAATTTAATCCTTAAACCCTGCGAATTTAGTCCTCGCGGCGATAGTTGACGCCGTCGATGACGTCACCGCCCTGCGGCGCACGCGGCTGTCCCGGCATCGTGGCTGACACCACCATGCGCGCCGCCGCGAGGTTTACCAGCGCGATCCGCGTTGGTGGAAATAACAGCAGGAAGCCGATGGCATCGGTGAAAAATCCGGGAGTCAGTAACAGCGCCCCGGCGACCACCAGCGCCATGCCCTCGAGAATTTCGCCTGCCGGCAATTCGTTCGCCTGCAATTTCTGCTGCGCCCGGGTCAGTGTCGACAGCCCCTGGATGCGCAGCAGCCATACGCCGATCACGGCGGTCAACACCACCAGCAATATCGTCCAGCCGGCACCGATCACCTGACCTACCTGTATCAACAGGTAAATTTCGACAACGGGAACCGCGAGGAACAGGGCTACAATAAATGGGAACATAGGGCTAGAAAACGCTTAACATGGACAGGGATAGAGTGGAAATATTAATAGAGTGATAATGCAGTCTCCCATACTTGTGGTTAGCATACCAACTATTCAATGGACACCACCGGAAAATCGATGCCGCAACCCTATCTTGTGATAACGTCCTGGCCAGACCTCGCGGGCGCGCAACAACAGGCGCGTAACTGGGTACAAAATAAACTCGCAGCGAGTGTAAACATTTTACCGCAAATGGACTCCGTATATACTTGGCAGGGAGAACTTCGCCATGGCAAGGAACACAAGATCTTTATCAAGACTAGTGCGCCACGCCTGGCTGCCCTGCAAAGCGCAATCAGATCCGCCCACCCGTATGCCGTGGCGGAGATAATCGAATTTAAGATAGACTCTGGCGAGCCCGACTACCTGGACTGGATTAGCACCTCGACACAATGACCATACTGCAAACAATCATCGGCCGGCGATACCGCCGCGCCTTCAGCACCGACAGGGTGCTGGTAGGTCTCGGCCTGTTGCTGTTGCTGCTGGCGGCGCCGTTGCATGCACAGGAAGAAGAGCTGCTGCCGCCCGAGCAGGCATTCAGCCTGAGCGCCTGGGTGGACGGCGACCAGCTCGTCGCCGAGTACCGTATCGCGCCGGGTTACTACATGTATCGCGAACGCTTCGATTTCCAAATCGAGTCCAGCGACGCGCCGGCGAGTTTCGGTACTGCACAAATGCCCCCGGGGAAACACAAGCAGGACGAATTCTTCGGCGATATCGAAACCTACCGCGAGCGCGTCACCATCCGGCTGCCGATTCGCTTCGAAGCCGGCGCTGCCAGTCAGCTGCAGGTCAAGGCCACCAGCCAGGGATGCGCCGACATCGGGGTCTGTTACCCACCGCTGAAACAGGCATTGGCGATCGACCTGCAATCGAATGCCCGCGTCGTGCCAACCGCCTGGGGCGCCGACCCGGTCGGTATTGCTGCCGGCGACGATATTGCCACACTGCAGTCGCTGCTCGCCGAGGTCACCACTAACCTCGACAAACAACAGGCACCGCAATCGAATAGCTCGCCAGCCAGCGGCAGCAATGCCCTCGCCGCGCTGCAGACCCTCGGCGACGATCTCGGGCTCGACAACGAAGACGAGATTCTGCATCCCGACGAGGCTTTTATCCTGACGGCGAAACTCGCTCCAAACAACGTCGTGCAAACCAATATCCTGATGGCGGACAAGATTTACCTGTACCGCGACAAGGTCAAGATCGCGCTGGTCGACGGCGACGGTCACAGCATCGGCCCGATCTCGCTGCCGCGCGGCAAACAGAAAGACGATGAATTCTTCGGTCCCACCGAGGTTATCTACGACCAGGTTGACATCGCCATCCCGCTGATCTCGGACGCCGGTGCCAGCGACCGCATCATCATCTCATACAGCTACCAGGGCTGTGTCGAGGATCGCATCTGCTATCCGCCTGTCACCAGATATCTGGACATCGATGCGGCCGCGGGCCTGGTCCGGGTCGTGGACGATCTAAGCGCCACCGGCAGCATGACCAGTGCACCGACCAACCTGCCAGCCGCCGCCGAATCGGCGCCGGTTTCCGAGCAGGATCGCTTCACTTCGCTGCTCAAGGACAAGAGCCTGCTGGTAATCGTCGGCCTGTTCTTCCTCGCCGGCGTCGGCCTGACCTTCACCCCCTGCGTATTTCCGATGATCCCGATACTGTCCAGCATCATCGCCGGCCAGGGCGAGTCGATCACCACCGCCAGGGCATTCGTGCTGTCGCTGGTCTACGTACTGGCGATGGCAATTACCTACGCCATTGCCGGCGCGATAGCCGGCTATTACGGCAACGAATTCAATATCCAGATCTGGTTCCAGGATCCCGTAATCCTGAGTGTGTTCGCTGCTATCTTCGTCTTGCTCGCGCTGTCGATGTTTGGTTTTTACGACCTGCAAATACCGAGCGCGATCCAGTCACGGTTAAGCGCAATCAGCAATAACCAGCAGGGCGGCACCCTGATCGGGGTCGGCCTGATGGGCCTGTTCTCGGCGATTATCGTCGGCCCCTGCATCACCGCACCGCTGGTCGGCGCGCTGTTTTACATCACCCAGACCCAGGACTGGCAGCTCGGCGGCATGGCGCTGTTTGCGCTCGGCATGGGTATGGGCCTGCCGCTACTGCTGATCGGCACTTCGGCAGGCAATATCCTGCCTCGAGCCGGCGCCTGGATGGACGCGGTCAAATCCGCCTTTGGCGTGGTGCTGCTCGGAGTCGCCATCTGGATGCTCGAACGCATTCTGCCGAGCGCCGTCACCATGGTGCTGATTGCCGCGTTGATGATCGCCTCGGCGATCTATCTGGGCGCGCTCGATACCCTCAACGAGACCGCGTCAGGTTGGCGAAGACTGTCGAAGTCGCTAGGTTTGCTGATACTGATTTACGGTGTCGCCTACCTGATCGGCGCCGCCGCCGGCAGCAAGGATTTGATCCAGCCGCTCAGGGGCCTGACTACGTCGCTGGGTGGCAGCGGCCAGGCGGAACAGCATCTCGCTTTTCGCCAGGTCAAGGGTGAACAGGGGCTGCAACAGGCATTAAACGATTCGACCCGGCAGGGCCGTACTACCATGCTGGATTTTTACGCAGACTGGTGTATTTCCTGCAAGGAAATGGAGAAATATACGTTTACTCATCCTGACGTCCTGGCGGCACTGGCGCAAACCAACACCTTGCAGACTGACGTCACCGCTAACGACAGCCTGGACACCGCGTTGATGAGCTCGCTCGGCATCTACGGCCCGCCCGCAATTCTCTTTTTCGATGCCAGCGGGCGTGAAATCCGCAATCGCCGCGTGGTCGGTGAAATGTCGGGCGAGCGTTTCGCCGCCCACGTCAACGCCACTTTCCAGTGAACCGCAACCATCTGCTGCTGGGCGCCACGGGGCTGGTCTCCCTGCTCGCCGGGTTCATGTTATTCAACCTGCTGGATACCGACCGCACCACTGGCAAGCAGGTAACAGGCCAGGAGATAGCCCTCAAATCGATCCCGCTGACGGACCTCGATGGCACGCAAACCCTGCTCGGTGACTGGGAAGGCAAGATCCTGGTGATCAACTTCTGGGCGCCCTGGTGCGCGCCCTGCCGCCGCGAGATCCCTGCGTTGCTCGAAGTCCAGCGCAGCTATGCGGCAGACCAGGTGCGCATACTCGGTATCGCCTTCGATGGCGAAGCGCAGGTGCGCCGCTTCGCCGCGGAATATGGTATCGATTATCCGCTGTTCCTGGCCGGCAACCGCAGCGCCATGTACAACGCAGCCTTCGTCAACCCCAGCGGCAGCCTGCCGTACACCGCCCTGCTCGGACCGAAGCGAAATATCATTTTTCAACACAATGGCGAACTAAGTGTGCAACAACTGCGCGAACAGCTGCAAGCGCTGCTATAAGTTGTTGAGATCGTTAAAATTTAACTCAAGTTGTCGGCAACTTCGCCAATCTGGAGCACATCTAGCAAAAACTGGACTCTATCTGGTTGATATGTGAAAATTCCCGAAAATGCATTCCGGACGAACTGCGAACATCGATGATTACTATTCTGGTCATACATGGTCCCAACCTGAACCTGCTGGGCACGCGCGAGCCAGAAATCTATGGCACCGACACCCTGGACGACATCAACCAGAGCCTGGCGCAAAGGGCCGCGCGGGATGGTGTTGAGCTGGAAACCTTCCAGTCGAATAACGAGGGCGATATCGTCGGCCGTATTCAGCAGGCAGGCGCAAACAAGACCGATATGATCGTCATCAATCCGGCGGCCTATACGCATACCAGCATCGCCATACGCGACGCTTTTCTCGCCACCCGGGTTCCATTTATCGAAGTACACCTGTCAAACGTCTACGCCCGCGAGCCTTTCAGAAAGCAGTCGTACCTTTCCGACATTGCGATTGGCATCATCGGCGGTTTTGGCATCAACAGTTATCGCCTGGCGCTCGATGCAGCCATCAGCCATTGCCAGGCAAACAATCAATAAATCAAACAGTCAATTATAAGAGAGTCCGTTCAATGGATATTCGCAAGATAAAAAAACTGATCGAATTACTGGAGGAGTCGGGAATTGCCGAGCTGGAAATCAAGGAAGGCGAAGAGTCGGTAAGAATCAGCCGCCAGTCGACGACGCTGCAAGCCATGGCGCCGCAGATGCAGATGATGGCGCCGCAGCAGGCGGCCCCGGCTCCTGCCCCGGCCGCGCCAGCGGCGGTGGTCGCCGAACCTGAAATCGGCCATCAGGTCAAGTCGCCGATGGTCGGGACTTTTTACAGCGCCGCTTCGCCGACTTCGGGCCCCTTCGTTGTGCAGGGCCAGCAAGTCAATGTTGGCGATACGCTGTGCATCATCGAGGCGATGAAAATGATGAACCAGATCGAGGCCGACAAGAGCGGCAAAATCAAGACCATCCTGGTAGAAGACGGTAGCCCGGTCGAATTCGACCAGGTACTGTTCATGATCGAGTAGATTGCCGTGCTGGAAAAAATTGTCATTGCCAATCGCGGCGAAATCGCCTTGCGCATTTTGCGCGCCTGCCGTGAAATGGGCATTCGCACGGTCGCGGTGCACTCCACCGCCGACCGCAGCCTGAAACACGTTCGCCTGGCCGACGAGTCGGTTTGCATCGGGCCACCTTCGTCGCTGGAAAGCTATCTCAATATACCCGCATTGATTTGCGCGGCCGAGTTGACCAATGCCGACGCCATTCATCCGGGCTATGGTTTCCTCTCGGAAAATGCACAGTTCGCCGAACAGGTCGAGTCCAGTGGTTTCAAATTTATTGGCCCAAGTGCGGAAGCGATTCGCATCATGGGTGACAAGGTCGCCGCGATCCGCACGATGAAAGAAGCCGGCGTACCGACCGTGCCGGGTTCGGATGGCCCGCTCGACGACGATGCTAAAAAATCCCTCGAAATGGGGCGCTCCATCGGCTACCCGGTCATCATCAAGGCTGCCGGGGGCGGCGGCGGTCGAGGTATGCGCGTGGTGCACGCGGAAGAGGATCTGCTCAACTCGATACAGCTGACCCGCTCCGAGGCCGCGGCGGCTTTCAACAACGATATCGTCTACATGGAGAAATTCCTCGGTGCCCCGCGTCACATCGAAATCCAGGTCCTCGCCGACGCGCACGGTAACGCGATACATCTCGCCGAACGCGATTGCTCGATGCAGCGCCGTCATCAAAAAGTCGTGGAAGAAGCGCCGGCACCCGGCATCACCGAGGAACAGCGCGATCGCATCGGCCGTCGCTGTGCCGCGGCATGCGTCAAGATGGGCTACGAGGGCGCCGGTACCTTCGAGTTTCTCTATGAAAACAACGAATTTTACTTTATCGAAATGAACACCCGCGTGCAGGTGGAACATCCGGTTACTGAAATGGTGACCTGGGTCGATATCATCAAGGAGCAGATCCTGATTGCGTCCGGATACCCGCTGAGCTTTAAGCAGGAAGACATCAAGGTGCACGGTCACTCGATCGAATGCCGCATCAATGCCGAGGATTCACGCACCTTCCTGCCCTCGCCGGGGAAAATCACCCTGTATCATGCGCCTGGTGGACCGGGTGTGCGCATGGATTCGCACATCTACAACGGCTATGTCGTGCCGCCTTACTACGATTCCATGATCGGCAAGTTGATTACCTATGGAAATTCACGTGAAACCGCCATCGCGCGCATGCAGGGCGCCCTGTCGGAAATCATTATCGAAGGCATCAAGACCAATATCGACCTGCAAAAAGATATTCTCAATGATCCCAACTTCGCCAAGGGTGGCGCCGATATCCATTACCTCGAGAAGAAGCTCGGTCTCACCTAGCCTGCATATAGCCACATGACCTGGCAGCAACTGCACCTAACCTGCCAGTCGGCCGACCTCGAGCAGGTCGAAGCCCTGCTGATGGAACTGGGCGCGCTCAGTATTTCGCTGGGCGATGCAGGCGATAATCCGATCTACGAACCCATGCCGGGTGACAGCCCGGTGTGGCACGAATCAATCGTCAGCGCCACCTTCGGCGAAGACTGCGATGCCGAACAACTCGCACAGATGCTCATGGCGGGACTGCCGGCGGCGCTGGCGCAGACCGTAACAAGCGGCAGCTTTAAGGATCGCGACTGGCAGCAGGCATACCGGCAGCACTTCAAGCCGCTGCAGTGCGCGTCCAACTTGTGGATCGTGCCGAGCTGGCTCGAACCACCCGATCCGAGCGCCACCAACCTGCGCCTCGATCCGGGCCTCGCCTTTGGTACTGGCAGCCACCCGACGACCGCACTGTGCCTCGCCTGGCTCGCAGAACAGGAGCTGCGGGATCTGGAGTTGATCGATTACGGCTGCGGTTCCGGCATTCTTGCCATCGCCGGCATCCTGCTCGGCGCGAAACGGGTACTCGCGCTGGATATAGACGAACAGGCTCTCAGCGCCTGCCGCGCGAACATGGCGATGAATTCGATCTCCCGGCAGCGGATACGGGTCTGTCTACCGCAAGACGCCGGCAAAAATACCGCTGACCTGCTGATAGCCAATATCCTCGCCGGCCCCCTGGTAGATCTCGCGCCGCGTCTTGCCGGCATGGTCAGGCCCGGTGGGAAAATATTGCTTTCCGGGATACTCAACTCGCAGCTGAACGAGATACAATCCGCCTATGAAACTTTTTTTGCAATGGACCCGGCTCGCGAGCGCGAGGAATGGATCTGTATCGGCGGTAGCCGACGTAGCAGTTGATTAATGTTTAGCCGCACTCAGCTGGGCGAGGTCATGGAGACCCGCTGCGACCAGTGCAAGAGTCGATTTCGACTCACCGAAGCGCAGCTGCGCCAGGCCTATGGCAAGGTACGTTGCGGGGAATGCGGCGCGGTCTTCAACGCGCTGCTTGCGTTGAAGAACTACGACGGCGAACTGCCGCCGCGCTACCAGCAACGAACGCCGCAGGGAAAGGACTCAAATGCCGACGACGCCGAGGCGGCCGCTCGTGAAAATTTAAACCAGGCGCTCAGCCTGCACGAAGCCATGTACGGATCCGAACGACGCTCGTTTTTCGCGCTCGGCCCATTGAGCTGGTTTATCGGCATCCTGTTGCTGCTGGCGCTCGGCGCCGTGCAGGCGATTTACTATCAACGCTATCAATTGATCGAAGATCCTCGTTTCCAGCAGCAGGTGATCAGCCTGTGCCAGCTGCTGCCCTGCGCGCAACGCGAATTCTCCAGCGCGGAGCAAATCCGCCTGGTCGAACGCAATGTATTCACCCATCCAGTCACCGCCAACGCGCTGATGGTGACCGGGTCCTTCGTCAACCAGGCGCCTTTCGCGCAGAAGATGCCGGAGCTGCTGATCAGCCTGTTCGACGTTCAGGGCAGGCTCATCGCCAACCGCCTGTTCCAGCCTAACGAGTACCTGCTCGAAGATCGCAATCGCAACGTGGTGGCGCCCGAGATACCGGTTCAGTTCAGACTCGAAATAGTCGACCCGGGCACGGATGCCCTGACCTACGAATTCGAATTTTATTAAATCAGCGAAGGCTTTTTGTGAAAATAAGTCGCTTTAATGACGCCATCGAAATTTACTGCTATCTGCGCGTCGAGTCTCGGGGTATATTGCCCCCGGTAACAGGGCCGTCCCAGCCGACTCGACAGGTTAATCGAGCGACGCTTCAGCTATTCTGACAGCGGCGCAAGCGTGACTTGCGAAAGTCTGACATGAATCACATAACCAGCTGTTTTTTAATGATTAAATTTACAGTCTCGAAAAACCATCGCAAGCAATTTGCGGTTACTCGTCCGGAACGCCGGAACTGAGCGCAGCCGGATATGAACCTGGTCTACCGATTACAGCAATTCCTGCCGTTTTTACGCTGGGGCAGAAATATGTCCCGGGAAACGGTGCGCGCCGACATGATTGCCGGATTGACCGGTGCGGCCATCGTCCTGCCGCAAGGCGTTGCTTTCGCCGCGATTGCCGGCATGCCTCCCGAATATGGACTCTACACCAGCATGGTTCCGGCGGTTATTGCCGCCCTGTTCGGCTCTTCCTGGCACCTGGTATCGGGGCCAACCACGGCCGCCTCGATCATCATGTTCGCCTCGCTGAGCGGTATGGCTACCCCGGGCAGCGATGAATACGTGGTGCTGGCGATTACCCTCGCCTTCATGGTCGGGGTGCTGCAACTGATCATGGGCGTGGTCCGCCTCGGTGCGCTGGTCAACTTTATCTCGCACTCGGTGGTGGTGGGTTTTACCGCCGGCGCCGCCTGCCTGATCGCCGCCAAGCAGGCCAGGGATTTTCTTGGGGTTGATTTCCCCCAGGGCGCGCACCTGCTCAATACCATCGAATTTCTCTGGGACAACGCGAACGAGCTGCACCCACTGGTTATGCTGGTGGGCGCGATCACCCTTTTGACCGGGATTCTGACGCAGCGGAGACTCGGTGGCATGAGCATGATCGCCGCGCTGCTCGTCGGCAGCGTGGTCGCCGTGGTGTTCAACTTCGCTTTTGGCGAGGAAATATCCGGGATCAAGATGGTGGGCGCCCTGCCGCAGCAATTGCCGCCGCTGTCCATGCCGCAGTTCACCCTGGAAACCTTTCGTCAACTGTCACCTCTGGCGCTGACCATGACCCTGTTCGCGCTGACCGAAGCGGTTTCCATAGCGCGCTCGATTTCGCTCAAATCCGGGCAACCGATCGCCGGTAACCAGGAGTTCATCGGCCAGGGGCTGTCCAATATCATCGGCAGCTTTTTTTCCGCCTACGTAGCGACCGGGTCGTTTAATCGGAGCGGCGCAAATTACGATGCTGGCGCGCGCACGCCACTGGCGGCCGCGCTCGCCGGTGTGCTGCTCGTCGTGCTGGTCATGCTGGTAGCGCCGCTGACCTCCTACCTGCCGAAAGCAGCCGTTTCCGGGCTCCTGTTCCTGATTGCCTGGCGCCTGATCAACTTCGGCCAGATCCTCAAGATTCTGCGCGCCGACGATAATGAAGCCATTATCCTCGGGCTGGTATTCTTCGGCACCGTATTCTTTTCCATCGAATTCGCGATTCTCGCCGGCGTCATCATGTCGCTGATGATTTTCCTGCGCCGCACCTCGCATCCGCGGCTATCGCCGCGGGTTCCGGATCCGAATTCCCCCAGACGCAAATTCGTCTATGGCCAGTTCCTGCCGGAATGCCCGCAGCTCAAGATTTTACGCCTCGACGATTCGCTCTATTTCGGCTCGGTCGCCCACGTCGGGGAAATCCTGCGCCGCTACCGCGAACACTATCCCGAGCAGAAGCACCTGTTCCTGCTGACCAAGGGCGTTGGCCAGGTCGATATTGCCGGGGCCGAACTGATCGTGGGCGAGGCGCGCGAACGGCGAGCAATCGGTGGTGACGTATATCTTTACCGCTTTCGCGATACCGCCGCCAAGGTGTTCAATCGCGGTGGCTACAAGGATGAAATCGGCGAAGCCAATATCTTCGACGCCAAGGAAGAAGCGATTCCGGCAATATTCGAACGCCTCGACAAAGACATTTGCGCGACTTGCCAGAATCGAATTTTTCTCGAATGTAAAGAGATCGGCAAGGAACCCAAAAAACCGCTAAAACCTGCGAAGTCTGCGGAAACCGCGAAAACTTCAGAGACCGCCGAGACTGAGAAGACCGCTGAGACCTCGAAGACCGAGAAGACCGAGAAGACTGAGAAGACTGCAAAAACTGCGCAAACCGCGAAGACTAAGAAGACTCCTGAGACTGAAAAGACTGAGAGGACTGCAAAAACCGCAAAGACTGCGGAGACTGAAAAGTCCGTAAAATCAGCAAAAACCGTAAAAGCTGCAAAACCCGAACAGTGACATGGCGTTTGCGATAGGCCCATACCGCTTCCCCAACCGTCTGGTGCTGGCTCCCATGGCCGGCGTCACCGACCGCCCGTTTCGCCAACTGTGCCGCAGCCTCGGCGCCGGTATGACGGTTTCGGAAATGATCACCAGCCGGCCCGATTTGCGCGCTAGCCGCAAGACCCGCCTGCGCATGGATCACCGCGGCGAACCAGGTCCTATCATCGTCCAGATTGCCGGCGGCGTGCCGCAGTTGATGGCCGAGGCGGCGGCGCACAATGTCGCCAACGGCGCACAGATCATCGACATCAACATGGGTTGCCCGGCGAAGAAAGTTTGCAAGGTAGATGCCGGCTCGGCGCTGCTCAAAGACCGCGTTCTGGTGGAATCGATTTTGCGCGCGGTGGTCGCGGCGGTCGAAGTGCCGGTAACGCTCAAAATTCGCACCGGCTGGTCGCGCGCGCAAAACAATGCGCTGGAAATTGCGCAGATTGCCGAGGACTGCGGAATCCAGGCGCTGAGCATACACGGGCGCAGCCGCGAAGACCGTTTTCAGGGCAGCGCCGAGTACCGGACCATCCGCCAGGTAAAACGCAAACTGCGCATTCCGGTAATCGCAAACGGCGACATCGATTCCGCCAAAAAAGCAGAAATGGTCATGGACTTCACCGCTGCGGATGCTATTATGGTTGGCCGTATTGCGCAGCAGCGTCCGTGGATATTCGGCCAGATTGATCACTATCTGTGCACCGGAAAAAAACCTGAGGAGCCCACGGCGGAGCAAAAACAGTCATGGCTGGTAAGCCATCTAAAAAATCTCTATGCGTTTTACGGTGAGCATCAGGGGGTGCAGATCGCGCGTAAGCATATTAACTGGCAACTTGCCCATAATAACAGCTATGCCACGGTCAAGCCGCTGCTAATGCAGGCCGAAACAGCCGCACAACAGCTTGACACTATCGACGCTTACTTTAACGACTGCCACCGGGAGAGCTATGATCTGGCGTGTTGAATGACGCCTGCGGCACAACGTGGTTAGTGAGTGTGGTAAATAAGAAAAATACAAGTCTGTTGCAGCAATCGGTAGAAAGCGCTATTCGAAAGTATCTGGATGATCTCGACGGCCAGTTACCCTGTAACCTGTTCGATACCGTGATCTCCGAAATCGAGCAGCCCATGCTCGAGACCGTGCTGCGCCATTGCGACAACAACCAGTCCAAAACGGCTTCGTGCCTCGGCATCAACCGTGGCACGCTGCGCAAGAAACTCAAGCAATATCATATCGAAACTTAACCTGCAAATCGCACCAGTCGCACTGCTTCAACATGCAGGTTATTGTTCACCCGGCGAAATACATTCGGATATAATGCCGCCTTTTCCAATACCGATACGGACCCCTTATGTCGCAAGCTATTCGCCGCGCGCTGATCAGCGTTTCCGATAAATCCGGCATTGTCGAACTGGCGCAAGCCCTCGTTACAAACGGGGTGGAATTGCTGTCTACCGGCGGTACCGCCAGCCTGATCGCCGAGCAGGGTATCGCGGTCACTGAAATTTCCGACTACACCGGCTTCCCGGAAATGATGGCTGGGCGCGTAAAGACCCTGCACCCGAAGGTGCATGGCGGTATCCTCGGACGCCGCGGTATCGATGATGCGGTCATGCTCGAACACGACATCGATCCCATCGACCTGGTGATCATCAATCTCTACCCATTCCAGCAAACCGTCGCCAACCCCGATTGCAGCCTGGAGGATGCGATCGAGAATATCGATATCGGCGGCCCCGCGATGGTGCGCGCCGCAGCCAAGAATCACGCCAGCGTTACCGTGGTCGTCGATCCGGCGGATTACGCGCAGCTGCTGGAGGAAATGGCTGAGGGCAACACGGTCAGCGATGACACCCGTTTCTCACTCGCCATCAAGGCTTACGAGCACACCGCGCAATACGACGGTGCCATCGCCAACTACTTCGGTCGCCTGGTGCAAAAACCCGAGGACCGCGTGTTTCCGCGCACCCTGAACCTGCAATACCGGCACGCACTATCCATGCGCTACGGCGAAAACCCGCACCAGGCGGCGGCTTTTTACACCGCGGCAGACAATCGCGAACCCAGCGTCTCCAACGCGCGCTCGCTGCAGGGCAAGGCCCTTTCGTTCAACAACATCGCCGACACCGACGCCGCGCTCGAGTGCGTCAAGCAATTCAGCGATCCCTGCTGCGTCATCGTCAAGCATGCCAACCCCTGCGGCGTGGCCATTGCCGACGACATCCATCAAGCCTATCAGCGTGCCTACAGCACCGATCCAGAGTCCGCCTTCGGCGGCATAATCGCGTTCAACCGCGCACTCGACGCGGCTACCGCGAGTGCGATCATCGCGCAGCAGTTCGTTGAGGTGATCATCGCGCCCGGGGTCAACGACGACGCTGTCGCCGTGCTCGCCAGCAAGGAAAACGTGCGCCTGCTCTGCTGCGAAGCCTGGGGCGAGGCGCCAGAACGACTGGACTACAAACACGTAAACGGCGGATTACTGGTCCAGCAGGCCGACCAGGCCCTCTACCAGGGCCTTGAAGTGGTGAGCGAGATCCAGCCCGATGAACAACAGATGCAGGACCTGGTATTCGCCTGGCAGGTCGCCAAGTTCGTCAAGTCGAACGCGATCATCTACGCGCGTGACAACATGACCATCGGCGTCGGTGCCGGGCAGATGTCGCGCATCAACAGCGCGCGTATCGCGGCGATCAAAGCCGCCCACGCCGGATTCGAAGTGGCCGGCTCGGTGATGGCATCGGACGCGTTCTTCCCGTTTCGCGACGGCATCGACGCGGCCAACGAGGTCGGCATTCGCGCGGTTATCCAGCCGGGCGGATCGATGCGCGACGAGGACGTCATCGCCGCGGCAAACGAACACGGGATGGCGATGGTGTTTACCGGCATGCGCCATTTCCGCCACTAGCCAATCGGCGACCACCCTATGAAACTGTTAATCATCGGCGGCGGCGGGCGCGAACACGCGCTCGCCTGGAAAGCGGCCCAGTCTCCTCTGGTCGAGCAAATTTACGTCGCGCCCGGCAATGCCGGCACCGCGCTCGAAAGCAAAGTCGAGAACATCGCTATCGGTGCGGAAGACCTGCAGGCCCTGCAGGCATTCGCCAGCGAGCAGCACATCGATCTCACCATCGTCGGCCCCGAAGCGCCGCTGGTCGCCGGCATCGTCGACCGTTTCGAGGCTGCCGGGCTGACCATCTTCGGCCCCAGCGCCGGCGCCGCACAGCTGGAAGGATCGAAAACCTTTACCAAGGACTTCCTCGCCCGCCACAACATCCCAAGCGCTGCCTATCGCAGCTTCACCGATATCGATGCGGCCCGCGCCTATGCCGCGGCACAGGCCATACCAATGGTGATCAAGGCCGACGGCCTGGCGGCCGGCAAGGGTGTAATCATCGTGCAAAGCCACGCCGAGGCGGATGCGGTCATTCGCGATATGCTCTCCGGCAATCGCTTCGGCGAGGCTGGACATCGCGTCGTCATCGAAGAATTCATGACTGGAGAAGAAGCGAGTTATATATGCATCGTCGATGGCGAACAGGTGTTGCCGATGGCGAGCTCGCAGGACCACAAGGCGCGCGACGATGGCGACCAGGGGCCCAACACCGGAGGTATGGGCGCCTATTCCCCCGCGCCGGTTTTGAGCGCGGAAATCGAAGCCCAGGTGATGCGCGACATCATTCAGCCTACGGTGAACGCGATGAATGCGGAGGGCAATCGCTATCGCGGCTTTTTGTATGCGGGCCTGATGATTTGCGACGATGGCGTCGCCCGCGTGGTTGAGTACAACTGTCGCTTCGGCGATCCCGAAACCCAACCGATACTGATGCGCCTGGAGTCCGACCTGGTCGATCTCTGTCTCGCCGCCTGTCGGGGTGAACTCGCGAATCGTTCGGCAACCTGGGATGCTCGCGCCAGCGTCGGCGTGGTCATGGCGGCGGACGGCTACCCCGGCAGTTATGTAAGGGGCGAGCTGATCGAAAACATTCCTGCCGAATCGGACGACGCCAAGGTATTCCATGCCGGTACCGAGCGCGACACCGACGGCAATATTCGCAGCTCAGGTGGCCGCGTGTTATGCGCGGTGGGGCTCGGCAGCGATATCCGCGAAGCCCAGCGACGTGCCTATCAGCTGGTTCACGAAATCAAATGGCCGACGGCTTTTTATCGCCACGATATCGGCTTCAAGGCACTTAAATAAATTCGCTCAGGCGCCAGCGCGCATATCTCACCGGATTCCCCGGCAATTACTTCGTACCGCTGCATTGCTCTGCCCCTCTCTGCAGCCGTATTGCGGGCGCCGCAAAAACGCACTCGCTGCGGAAAACGGCGAAAAATAAGGGCTAAAGGTGAAGTAGTTTGTCAGCTTTATCGCGTAAATCCCTGAGCTTCAAGAAAAAAATCACGTCCCTGTGAAATCGACACAACCACAACATATTGTATGTATAAAAATTTAATACCGCAATATATTGTGATCTGTCATCAAATCGTTATAATGCGCCGAACCAATTCAGGGATTTTCATATGAAGTGCCCCAATTGCAGTTCGCAGATGTTTGTCGCCGACGAAACCATCACTCAAAAAAGCCACGTTACCTTCTTTCGCTGCAGCCTGTGTGTCAGCGAACACGTCTCCGCCACGCCGGTTATCGGGTCCCTGAACGACCCGCTCGGCCAGCGAGCAGGCGAGTTCCTCGGACAGAGCATGACGAGAGTTCAGTACGCAATCTGATTGCTCGGCCACCAGGATCTGGATCCTGGCTGCCATGAATCCTCACTGTCGCTGCTGTTATTCGGCCTGCTGACGGAAGGATAATGATACAAGTACGAAACTATCGGCATAGACCGGGTATCGACTGAGCGCCCCTCAAGCAGCGACTGCATGCGTGGCGGATGCAATCATTTTCGCCCATGACCCGTGGTCATCGCTTAACGTTTAAACACCTGGCCCGCATAGCGCTGCGTGCCGTCAGGCGCCCTGGAAAACCAGGCTGACCTTCAGTCCTCCCGCCTGGCCGCGGCTGAAGTTCAGTTCGATGTTATAAGACTCGACGATATCCGCGACCACCGCGAGGCCGATACCCTGCCCTTCGATCGCTTCATCGAGGCGCGTGCCGCGGTTCAGAATCTGTTCGATCTGGCGCTGCTCCAGCCCGTCTCCGTCGTCTTCGATAATCAATTGCAGCGTACGCCTGTCATCGTCGACCTCCGCGCTCACGAAAACCTGCTGGCGGCCATACTTGAAGGCGTTGTCCAGCAGGTTGCCAACCACCTCGAGACAGTCACCCTCGTCCATGCGCAACGCCATGCTGTCCGGCAGGCTGCGCTGCACTCGTATCGCCTTTTCCTGATAAACCTTTTCCAGTGCCGACAGCAGCTTTTCGATGATTACCACCAGGTCAAGCGGCTTGCTGATGCTGACATCGGACAGGCTGCCGGCCTTTTGCAACTGGTAGGACACGATCTGATTCATGCGCTCGGTTTGTTCGCGCAGCGTTTCGATCTGCGCAGCGTCCAGTCGCGCCTGATCGCCGATGCCGGTTAACACCGCCAGTGGTGTCTTCAGGCTATGAGCGAGGTCGTCCATCGCGTTGCGATAGCGCTGTCGCTGGTACTGTTCGCGTTTCAGCAGGATGTTCAGGTTTTCGGTCAATGGCGCAATTTCGCTCGGATACTCCCGCTCGAATCCGGCCTGGCGGTGATCTTCGATAGCCTGTACTTCGAGCCCGATCATCTGCAGCGGCCGCAGGCTCCAGCGTGTCACCAGGTACATCACCACCAACAGCAGCAAGGTGGTGACGATCAACCACGACCACAGGGTTTGCCGAAACCGGTATAGCTGCTCGAAATAATCGACCGCATTTCGCCAGACGACCACTTGATAGCTACGCAGCCTGTTATTGATGTCCGGCCATTGCAAGGCAAAACCGAGTCGAAAATACGGCGTGGCCTGGTGCTCGAGTATGTCGAACTCCCATTCCCCCAGTGCCGTGCTGTGACGCAGCGGAAAGTCGACGGTAATCGACTCGGAGCGCCAGATCACGCGCCGCTTGCTATCGTACAGCAACGCGTACAGACCAGAGTTTCGCGTGACCAGGTCGGGTTCGAACAGTCGATCGGCGGACACCACCAGGCTGTTGCCAGCGGCATCGCGATCCACGGCCGCCAGCAGGCTGTAGATGAGCAACTGCAAACCATCTTCCTCGGCCTGCAGGGCACGCTTGACCACCGCCCGTTCCAGTGCGACAGCGGTCAGCACCATGAACACGACCAGCACCACCATCGATACCAGCGTCAATCTGGACTTGATCGATTTCACCTGGCCTCAGTGTTGTTCGGCGCGCTTCAGGGTAAATCGATAACCCCGCCCACGCAGCGTTTCGATCGGTTTCAGCGTTTCCTCGGGATCGAGTTTCTGGCGCAGGCGACGGATGAATACCTCGATGACGTTGCTGTCATTATCGGACTCGTCGTCATACAGGTGCTCGGTCAACACGGTTTTCGAGATCACCTCGCCGGCATGCAGCATCAGGTATTCGAGTACCTTGTATTCATAGGCGGTCAATTCGAGCTCACGCTCATCGACATAGGTGCGTTGCGTGGCCGTGTCCAGGGTGACCGGCGCGCACAGAATACGCGATTCCGACCACCCCGAGGCGCGTCGGATCAAAACCCGGATTCGCGCCATCATTTCCTCGTGATGGAACGGTTTGACCAGGTAGTCATCGGCTCCGGCATCCAGTCCCTCGACCTTGTCCTGCCAACGCCCGCGTGCGGTCAGTATCAATATCGGTACCTTGTTACCCTGGCGGCGAATGCGGTTGATCACTTCGAGTCCGGACAGACGCGGCAGCCCCAGGTCGATGATGGCGACGTCGGCTGGATATTCCTGAATCAGGTACAGGCCGTCATCACCGTTATCGGCGCTGTCAACGGCAAAGCCCTCGGATTTCAGGCGCGCCACGATTTGCTGCTGGATATCGATATCATCTTCGATGACGATAGCTCGCATCGGATTTCTCCCTTTGCGGTGGGTAAAGATTAAATCACAGGCGCGCATTCAATGCGCATCTTTATAAAGGCAGCGCTCGCAGCACCGGGCGAGCAGCCAACATCCGCTAGCGCCGTGACATAGGCGATCGCTGTTTGCTTCATCGCATTTCCCTGCCAATAACATTGCGATGCACTATAGGCAGCGTTAACTGAATCGAGGCTTAACCTGCATCGCGCAACAGGCGCGTGGCGTCAATCCCGGCGTAGCCGGTCACTCAGCGCGATCGGCGTGGGATATCGCGCCACCACGTAATATGACGAGAACACGAAGCTCACCAGCGTGGCAATCTGGATCAGGTAGGAAACCTCGGCGCGAATGATCGCAAGTTGCGATGCGAGAATCGCCAACAGCAGCGAAAACTCACTCATCTGCCCGAGGCGCATCGCCACTTCGGTGGAGCGTTCGGGCGATTCCCCGGAGAGACGCATCAGAGTTTGATACAGCAGCGGCTTGATGCCGATCGCGATCAACGACAATCCCAGCGCGGCGGGCCAGATGTCGGGCAATACGCCGAGATTGAACCCGGCTCCAAGGGCGACGAAGAAAATTATAAGAAAGAAATCGCGCAGCGGCTTGAGGCTTTCCGCGATGAACAGCGCTATGGGACTGCGCGCAATCGAGACGCCCGCGATAAAAGCCCCGATTTCATAAGAAAGACCAATCTGTTCGGCGGTTTCAGCCATGCCCAGGCACCAGCCCACCGCGAGCAGAAAAATGTACTCCTGGATGCGATCGAAGCGGGCAATCAATTTCGACAACAGATTCTTTTCCAGCAGATGGGCGATGACGACCAGCAGCGGAAAGGCCAGCGCCGGCTTGACTATGGGCCACCAGCCGGTTTCAACGCCGGCACCGCCCTCGATCAGCACCAGCAGGAAAATCGCGATGATATCCTGCAGCAACAGCACACTGATGATGATTTCTCCGGTGTGCTGGTGATGCAGCACGGTTGTCGGTATCAGTTTCAGGCCTATGATGGTGCTGGAAAACATCAACGAGGCACCTACGATCAGTGCTTCCGTAGTAGTGAAACCGAACATCAGACTGTAGCCAAAACCGAGCAGCAACAATGCCAGCGAACTGACCCCGGTAACGACCGTGGCCTCTCCGGCAAGTCGTATCAATTCCTGCGGATGCAGATTGAGACCTAACAGAAACAACAGGAATACGATGCCGATACCGGCGATGTTCTGGATCAGGCCGACATCCGAGAGCAGGTTTATCCCCCAGGGCCCGATCAATAAACCGAGACAGATATAGGCAATGATCAGCGACTGGCGCACCGCCATCGCCAGCGTCGCAAGTATCGCAGCGCCACAGAATATCAGGAACAGAATATAAACAATCGAGGCATCTTCCATGCCGTCGAGATTAACATGGCTGCCGCGGAGCATACAGCGGCGCGGAATCCGCAGCCAGCCGAGCGCACCGCAGGGACTTGCATTTTAAAAGCGAATCCCTAAGCTTGTCGGCTGCTTCGACTATGGCCCAGGGAATGTTCGCGCTAGAAATTTCAGATTTGTACAAAACCTACGGCAGCGGACTGCAGGCGCTCAAGGGTATCAGCCTGCAGGTCGAACAGGGCGACTTCTTCGCACTGCTGGGCCCGAACGGCGCGGGCAAATCGACCTGTATCGGCATCATCTCCGGCCTGGTCAACAAGACCAGCGGTGAAGTCAGCATTTTCGGTCATTCCATCGATCGCGAGTTCATCATCGCCAAGTCGTTGCTCGGCTCGGTACCGCAGGAATTCAATTTCAACACTTTCGAACCCGTCGAGGAAATCGTCATCAACCAGGCCGGCTTTTACGGGGTACCGCCGCGCCGCGCGCGCATCGAGACCGAGCATTACCTCAAGCAGCTTGGCCTGTGGCAACACCGCAGGTCACAGGCGCGACGACTTTCCGGCGGCATGAAACGACGCCTGATGATCGCTCGCGCGCTGGTACACAAGCCGAAACTTCTGATCCTCGACGAACCCACCGCCGGCGTCGATATCGAACTGCGGCGCAGCATGTGGGATTTTCTCGAGCAGATCAACGATCAGGGCACCACCATTATCCTGACCACACATTACCTCGAGGAAGCCGAGCGCATGTGTCACAACATCGCTATCATCGACGAAGGCAAAATCATCCAGAACAGCAGCATGAAGCATCTGCTGAAGCAGCTCAACAGTGAAACCTTCGTGCTTTACCTGCGCGAAGAACTGCAGCAGGTTCCGACGCTCAAGGGTTTTGACAACGTGCTCAGTCTCGACCCGCAAAGCATCGAAGTGGAAGTGCCCAACAAGCGCTCGATCAATGACCTGATCGGCGAACTCGAGGCCCAGGGTATCGTCGTCGAACGCATGCGCAACAAGGTCAACAGGCTCGAGGAATTGTTCGTCAAGATGACCAGCAAGGCCGATAAAAAGGGGCTTGACTGATGCTCTACCAGTTCTGGATCGCATACCTCACCATCACGCGCCGGGAAATATATCGTTTCACCCGCATCTGGGTGCAAACCATCATCCCGCCGGTGGTGATGGTGGCGCTTTATTTCATCATTTTCGGCAATCTGATCGGCCAGCGTATCGGCGAGATGGATGGCCTGGTCTACATCGATTTCATCATGCCCGGGCTGGTCATGATGTCGATCATCACCAATTCCTATACCAACGTCGTGTCGTCGTTTTATGGCGCCAAGTATTCGCGCCATATCGAGGAAATGCAGATCGCGCCGGTACCGGATATCGTCATTCTGCTCGGCTTCGTCAGCGGCGGAATGGCTCGCGGCCTGTGCGTCGGCGTCGCCGTTACCCTGGTATCGTTGCTGTTTACCGAGTTTCGCATGTACAGCCCGCTGGTGGTGTTGCTGATAGCGCTGCTGACTTCCTGCCTGTTTTCGCTGGCGGGCCTGATCAACGCCATCTTCGCCAACAGTTTCGACGACATCACCATAATTCCCACCTTTGTACTGACCCCGCTGACCTATCTGGGCGGAATCTTCTACTCGATCAAGATGCTGCCCGAATTCTGGCAAACTGCGTCGCTTGGTAACCCGATTCTGTACATGGTCAACAGTTTCCGCTACGGCTTTCGCGGCACCAGCGATATCGACCTGGTCAGTGCCCTGCTGGTCATACTGTTCTTCATCGCCGTGCTGTTTACGGTATGCATGATTCTGCTGTCGCGGGGCATCGGAATTCGCCAGTGACGCCGCTTATCGACATTGGCGTCAACCTGACCAACAAGAGCCTGCTGGCCGACCTCGACGGGGTGCTGCAGCGCGCCGCCGACGCCGGCGTGGAGCAGATGGTGATCACCGGCACTTCGTACGAAGTCAGCCTGCAGGCCATTCAGTTGTGTGCGCAGTATCCGTCGCGGCTGGTTTCAACCTGTGGCATTCATCCGCATCATGCCAGCGACTGGGACGACGACAGCTACGCGCAGCTGGGCGAACTGGCGGGCCAGGATTGCGTGCGCGCCATCGGCGAAACCGGGCTGGATTTCAATCGCAATTACTCTCCGCCCGCCGCGCAGGAACTCGCATTCGCGCAACAGATGGCGCTCGCCGTCGAGCTGCAAATGCCGCTTTTTTGCCACCAGCGTGACGCACACGAGCGCTTCGCAGGTATGTTACGCGAACAGCGTAAGCGTATCCCGCGGGTCGTCGTCCATTGTTTTACCGATACCCGCGAGGCCCTGATCGACTACCTCGATCTCGATTGCTATATCGGCATCACCGGGTGGATTTGCGATGAACGCCGTGGGCTTGGCCTGCGCGAGCTGGTCAAATTGATCCCCAGGGAACGCCTGCTGCTGGAGACGGATGCGCCCTACCTGCTGCCGCGTAACCTCGATCCGAAACCGCCGAGCCGCATCAACGAACCTGCCTGGCTGCCTCATATCATGCGTGAAGTCGCGCTCTGCCTGGGGCGGCCGCCCGCATCGGTGGCTGCAGACTGCCTAAACAACAGCCGTCTTTTCTTTGACCTCTGACTAACCCGCGTATCTCATCGATTTCCTAGGCAGTTGCCGATACGTCGGACCGCCGAACCAACGGAGCGCCGCCCGACATAGTGCCGGCCATCGCCTTCATGCAGCCGTATCGTGGCGCGCCCTGCTCCCACCGGCCAGCGAAACGCAGCCTGCTCCGGGGCCTGCGCGCCCCGACCGCTCCGCGGACGGCGCTGGAGCCTTAATCCGTGGGCGGCCCCGCAGCGTCTCTACTACGCCCGCGTGATATAACCCGGTGAGAAATGCAGGATAGTTCACTCGCGCCGATGATCCGACAAACGGTCATCAAATTCGCCAGTTTTTGCCCAAATAGGCGTTACAACTTGCGGTTTACGTTCTAAACTTAGGTTCAAAACCACGTGTTTGGATTATGAACGATCAGGTAAAAGTCAATTTCTTCGCGTCAACTCCCGAAACCTGCAGTTACCTGGCTGACCGCAAGTCGGTAAGCGCCTTCGCCAATCCACACATGGATATGGATATGCGCACTTATAACGAGTTGATTCGGCACGGTTTTCGCCGTTCCGGTGGTTATATTTATCGCCCCCATTGCCCGCAGTGCCAGGAATGCATCTCGGTGCGCATTCCGGTCAGGAAACATCGCTACTCGCGCAACGAAAATCGCGTCATTCGTCGTAATGCAGACATCAAGATCAGTACCATGAAGGGGCGTTTTCGCGATGAGCATTTCGACCTGTATCGGCGCTACATCAATAGCCGCCACAACGAAGGCAGCATGGCCAATCCGACCAAGTCCGACTACCACCGTTTCCTGATCTGCGACTGGACCGACACGCTGTTTTTTGAATATCGGTTGAACCGAATCCTGATCGCGGTTGCGGTTTGCGACATCACCGATAGTGGTCTGTCGGCGGTTTATACCTTTTTCGATCCCGACTACACCGAGCGCAGCCCGGGCCATTTCGCGATTCTGAACCAGATCTACGAGTCACGCCTGCGCGATCTCGATTACCTGTACCTCGGCTACTGGATTCGCGACTGCAGCAAGATGAGCTACAAACGGCGCTACAAGCCCCTCGAGGCTTACCTGAACGAGCAATGGGTGCCTCTCGACTGATTCATGCTAGTTCGTCCCGCTAATGTCTGACCGGGCATAACCCGCGATAAACAACCTGTGCCGCTATTCCAGCAATTGCGCGAGCCGGCTCCAGTCGAATGCAGGACCGGGATCGGTCTTGCGGCCAGGCGCAATATCGCTGTGCCCGGTGATCGCATCCGCGTCGATTTGCGGGTAAGCCGACCGCAGCGCGCGCACCAGCCTTGCCAGGCTGTCATATTGCGCTCCGGTATAGGGATCGTCGTCGCAGCCCTCGAGTTCGATGCCAATCGAAAAATCGTTACAGGCCGCCTCACCGCGCCATTCCGACACGCCGGCGTGCCAGGCGCGGTCGAGGAAGGACACGAATTGCAGAATATTGCCGTCGCGCTCCACCAGGCAATGGGCGGACACGGTCATTGCGCAAATCGAATCGAAGTAAGGATGCAGATTGGCGTCCAGTTTATTGCAAAAAAAATGCTGAATATGGCCACCGCCGTATTCGCCCGGTGGTAAACTTATGCCGTGTACGACCACCAGCCTGATCGACGTGTTTTGTGGACGCGCATCGCAATTGGGGGATCGAAAAACGTCAACGGACTGCAACCAGCCCGCATCATCAATGCAGAGATTTGTCATACGCCGTCGTTATCCGTGATTACTAAAATTTAACACTCCGCTGGACCGCCAGTTTAACACTCTTGAAGCTGAAAGATCTCAATCCGCCACAACAGCAGGCCGTCACCTGCATCGATCACCCCTGCCTGGTGCTGGCCGGTGCCGGCAGCGGCAAGACCGGTGTTATCACCCGCAAGATTGCCTGGTTGATCGAGCGCGGCTACGCGCCTGCACAGGTTTACGCGGTTACCTTCACCAACAAGGCGGCGCGCGAAATGCGCCAGCGCGTTACCCGCCTGCTGGACAGCAAGACCACCAGGGGCCTTTGCATTTCCACTTTCCACAGCCTCGGGCAGCGCATCCTGTTACGCGAGGGGCATCGGCTTGGCTATCGGCGCGGGTTCAGCATTCTGGATGCACGCGATGTCGAAAACTGCCTCGATAGCCTCGCGCAACGAATCGACCAGGAGTCCGACTACGTTCGACAAACCGTGTACCAGATCAGCCGCTGGAAGAGTGATTTCGTCGATCCGCAATGCGCGCTGGCAAACGCCGATGATGCGCTGACGCAAGCGCAGGCACGGCTTTATCACGAGTATCAGCAGCATCTGCGCGCCTGTAATTCGATGGACTTCGACGACCTGATCATGCTGCCGGTACTACTGTTCCGCGAACACCCCGAGGTGCTCAACCAGTGGCAGGAGCGGATCCGCTACCTGCTGATCGACGAATACCAGGACACCAATTCCAGCCAGTATGAACTGGTCAAGGCGTTGTGCCAGATGCGCCAGAAATTGACCGTGGTCGGCGACGATGATCAGTCGATCTATGCCTGGCGTGGCGCCAGGCCAGAGAACCTGCAACGCCTGCAGCAGGATTTTCCTTCCCTCGAGGTCATCAAGCTGGAACAAAACTATCGCTCCACCAGCCGTATACTCGGAGCGGCCAACAAGTTGATCGCCAACAACCCGCACCTCTACGACAAGCAACTCTGGTCGGCTGCCGGCGCCGGTGATTCGATTCGCGTATTCCCCTGCAAGAATGCCGAAGACGAAGCCAGCCGCGTAGCCGTCGATATAATCAGCAAACGCCTGCAGGAAAACGCCGGCTACGGACAGTTTGCCATCCTTTATCGCAGTAACTATCAGTCACGCAACTACGAAAAAGCCTTGCGCGACCACTCGATCCCTTACCAGGTGGCCGGCGGTAACGCCTTCTTCGAGCGGCGCGAAATCAAGGACTTCATGGCTTACCTGCGCCTGTTGACCAATGCCGATGACGATCAGGCACTGCTGCGCGTGATCAACGTGCCGCGCCGTGAAATCGGCGCCACCAGCATTCGCCACCTGGCCGACTACGCTAATGCGCGCAAGCGCAGCCTCGATGTCGCGATGCGGGAACTGGGCATGCTCGAGTCGATCAATCGGCGCGTGCGTGTCCGTATCGAGGAATTCATCGATTTGATCAGTGAGCTGCGCGCGCAGGCTGAACAGGACGATGCACTGTCGCTGTGCCGAACACTGATGACGAAGATCGACTATCGTGCCTGGCTCGATGAAACTTGTACCTCCGCGAAGCAGGCCGAAGCCGCGAACGAGAACGTCATGGAACTGATCAGCTGGATCGGTAACCTGCAGAAGGAGCGCGACGACAAGTCGCTGCACGGCGTAATTTCTCACCTGTCGTTGATGTCGATACTGGAAAACAACGATGAACAAAAACCACAGGATGCGGTACAGCTGTCGACGATACACGCGGCCAAGGGACTCGAATACGACCACGTCTACCTGGTTGGCTTCGAGGAGGACAGCCTGCCCCATCACCAGTCCAGGGACGACGACGGCATCGAGGAGGAACGTCGGCTGGCCTATGTGGGTATTACCCGCGCGGCACTCAGCCTGACCCTCTGTTACGCGAAGACACGGCAAAAGTTTGGTGAAATGCAGCACTGTGAAGCCAGCCGCTTCCTGTTCGAACTACCCGAGGATGACCTGGAAGGCGCCGAGCACGTCGCCAGCAAGCTCAGCGAAAGCGAAAAACATCAGCGCGGCCTGGATGCCTTCGCCGACCTCAAGGCACTGCTCGGCAGCGCAAGCTGACGCGGGAATAAGAGAGGAAAAATCAGGGGATTCCAGCCTGCGCCAGCAGGGCGCAGGCTGGAATCAAATATACCTAGTGATCCAGGATCTGGCTCAGGAACAGCTGCGTGCGTTCGTGCTGCGGGTTGTCGAAGAATTCATGGGGTTCGTTTTCTTCGATGATTTCACCGCCATCCATGAAGATAACGCGGTTGGCTACCGTCTTGGCAAATCCCATTTCGTGGGTTACGCACAGCATGGTCATACCTTCCTGGGCCAGTTCGATCATGACGTCGAGCACTTCCTTGATCATTTCCGGATCGAGCGCCGAGGTCGGCTCGTCGAACAGCATGATCCTGGGGTTCATGCACAACGAACGGGCAATGGCGACGCGCTGTTGCTGCCCGCCGGACAACTGCCCGGGGAACTTGTCCGCCTGCTCTGGTATCTTGACCCGTGTAAGATATTTCATCGCCGTCTCCTCGGCTTCCTTGCGCGGAATCTGCTTGACCCAGATCGGCGCCAGCGCACAGTTTTCCAGCACGGTCAGGTGCGGGAAAAGGTTGAAGTGCTGGAAGCACATACCGACCTCGCGCCGAATCGCATCGATATTTTTCAGGTCGTTGGTCAACTCGACGTTGTCGACAATAATGTCTCCCTGCTGATGCTCCTCGAGCCGGTTTATACAGCGGATCATGGTCGACTTGCCTGAACCGGAAGGACCACAGATTACAATTCTTTCGCCGCGGTTGACTTCGAGATTGATGTCCTTCAGAACGTGGAACGATCCGTACCACTTATGCATGTGTCGAATCTTGATGACGACTTCATCGGAAATCTCAAGCGTCTTTGCTTCTGGTTGGCTGCTCATAATTTAATACCTTGGTTAACTTTTAATGTCCGGTATGGAGTTTCTTTTCTAGATAAAGCGAGTACCGCGCCATCGAAAAACAGGATACAAAGAAAAAGATCGCGACGAACACGTAAATTTCCGTCGACAGGCCCTGCCACTTGGTATCGGCCAGCGAGGCACGTCCCATGCCGAGCGGATCGAACAGGCCGATGATGATGACCAGCGTGGTATCTTTATACAGGCCGATGAAGGTGTTCACGATCCCCGGGATCGAGATCTTCAACGCCTGTGGCAAGATGATCAAACGCATCGATTGCCAGTATTTCAGGCCCATCGAGTCGGCGGCTTCGATCTGCCCCTTCGGAATCGCCTGCAGCCCGCCACGCACCACCTCGGCGAGGTAGGCGGCCGAGAACAGGATGACCATGATCAATACCCTCAACAGCAGGTCAAAGGTAGTCCCTGGCGGCAGGAAGTAGTTCAGCATGGTCGAGGCCACAAACAACAGCGTAATCAGCGGCACACCGCGGATGAACTCGATGAAGGTAATACAGATCATGCGCACTGCCGGCATGTCCGATTGCCGCCCGAGCGCAAGCGCAATACCGAGCGGCAGTGAACCGACGATACCGGTGATACCGATGGTAAGCGTGAGCATGAAGCCGCCGAACTTGTCGGTGGGCACCGGCGTCAGGCCCATACCACCAATCAGCAGCCAGCAAATGACAAACGGCGTAATCAACGAATACCACAAGCCCAGCTTGCGATGCGGAACATTGTCGAACAATACCGGGATCAGCGCGGCCAGCATCATGATGAAGGAAATGTTGACCCGCCAGCGTTCTTCAACCGGATAAAAACCGTACACAAATATTTCGAAACGTTTACCGATAAAGGCCCAGCAGGCGCCCAGTTCATGGCCAGCGGCCTCGGCGATAGCGCGACAATCATCGCGCGAATCGGCGGAAAATACCGCGTCGATAAAAATCCAGTTCAGCATCGGTGGTACGATGAGGTACAGGAAATAAACTGTCAGCACGGTGATGACGATGTTGGTCGTCGATGAAAACAGGTTGTGCCGAACCCAGCCGATAATGCCGACTTCGGTAACCGGTGGCGGCATGTCGGGGTGTTCACCCACTACGTGAGATTTTTCAGTACTCATGTTAACGCTCCACCAGTCGCATGCGTTTGTTATACCAGTTCATAAACGCCGAAATCATCAGCGAGAACATCAGGTAGATACCCAGCACGATGGTCATGCATTCCATTTCGCGGCCGGTCTGGTTCAACGATATCCCACCGATGGTCGCAACTATATCCATGTAACCGATCGCTATCGCCAGTGACGAATTCTTGGTGATATTGAGATACTGGCTGGACAGCGGCGGAATGATAACGCGCAGGGCCTGAGGAATGATGATCAACTGCATGGTCCGGCCGGGCTTGAGGCCGAGCGCGAATGCCGCCTCGGTCTGGCCGTGGCTGATAGCCTGGATCCCGGCGCGTACGATTTCCGCGATAAACGCGGCGGTATACAGGGAAAGCGCTATCCACAGGGCCACGAACTCGGGCCGCAGTACCAGCCCACCCTTGAAGTTAAAGCCCGAAAGTACCGGGTAATCGAGGGTGACTGGCATGCCGGCAAGAAAAAAGACGATGATCGGCAGGCCGATAATGGCGCCCAGGCTGATCAACAGCACGGGGTAGATTTTACCCGTCGCATCCTGGACTTTCTTGGCATAGCGTTTAAACCAGATGGTAAATCCAATGCCGATGACGAAGGCGATCAATACCGCCCACATCGCCGGTTCGAACAAGGGTTTAGGCGTATAGAAACCGCGGTTGGTCAGGAACAATGTGCCGTCGAAGGCCATCATCGCATTTTTGGGAACCGGCAGCGTGTTCACGATGATACCGTGAACCAGCAAGATATGGAGCAACACCGGCACGTTACGCACGTATTCGATGTAGACGTAAACGGTGCGGTTAACCAACCAGTTGCTCGACAGGCGCAACACACCGAGCAGAAAACCGACAATAGTAGAAAGAATAATACCGGCGACCGCCACCAGCAGGGTGTTGATGAGGCCGACCAGAGCAGCACGCCAGTGCGGGCTGCGGGAATCATAGGGTATCAGATGCTGGTTGATATCGTAGTTCGACGCATCCCAGAGGAAGTCGAAGCTATACCCTTTACCAATCGTTTCGAGATTGGTCGTCACGTTGTGGACAAGAAAAAAGGTAAACGCGATCATGATGGCCATGGTGATGACCTGTATGGTAACGGATCGCAGTTCCTTGTCGAAAAACAGGCGATAAAAAAGTGATTGCTTACTGGAAGTATCCGCTGTCGTCATTTTACCCGGGCCCCGAAAAGTTCAGTCTTATCGCAACATGTTGCCGATAGAAAAGCGGCGGTCTTCAGACCGCCGCTTCAGTATTGCTGTTTAACGAATCGGTGGTGAATAAAGTATGCCACCGTTGGTCCATTGCGCGTTCAAACCGCGAGCCAGACCCAGCGAGGTGTTGACACCGATGTTGCGCTCGAAAATTTCGCCGTAGTTGCCTACTGCTGAAATCGCGCGAACCGCCCATTGCTTGTCGAGCCCGATCATCGCACCAAAATCGCCTTCGGTACCGACGATACGGTTGATATCCGGGTTGCTTCCAGCTTTGGCAGCATGCTGCTTGACATTGGCCTGGGTAAGTCCAACTTCCTCTGCCGAGATCAGCGCATTCAACACCCAGCGGGTTACATCGGCCCATTGGTCATCACCCTGGCGAACCGCCGGTCCGAGCGGCTCCTTGGAAATGATTTCCGGCAGAATGATGTGCGCGTTGGGGTGCTCGAAGGTGCTGCGAGTCGCCGCCAGACCAGATGCGTCTGTGGTGTAGACGTCGCAACGTCCGGCCAGATAGTTGGTCTGCCCTTCTTCGTTGGTTTCGATGGTTACCGGCTCATACTTCATATTGTTGGCGCGGAAGTAATCGGCAAGGTTCAGTTCGGTCGTGGTACCGGTCTGAATGCACACGGAAGCGCCGTCGAGCTGCTTGGCCGAGGTTACACCGAGCGCCTTGGGCACCATGAAACCCTGGCCATCGTAGTAGTTGACACCAAGGAAAGTCAGTTTCAGGTCGGCGTCGCGGCTCATGGTAATGGTGGTGTTGCGATACAGCAGGTCGCCTTCACCCGAATTTAGCACGGTAAAGCGGGTCTTACCGGTAGTCGGTACGAACTTCACCTTGTCCGGGCTGCCCAGCACCGCGGCTGCGGTGGCACGACAGAAATCGACGTCAAAACCGGCCCAGCGACCGGAGTCATCGGGTGCGGCAAAACCGGGAACACCGGTTGTAACCACGCAGTTTAGTTCGCCGCGAGCTTTTACATCTTCAAGCGTACCCGCATTCGCAACACCTGACGTAGACGCAAGTGCAACGGCCGCAGATACTGCCAGCGTTTTAAAAAGTTTCATTGGTCACTCTCTCCAATTGTTATTACTTTAAGATTTAGAATGTCGGTGTGATTTTGCTGGGCTGATTACCCTTTTCTAAAACCGTTCCGACCGATAAAGGAGTTTTATTGTTTTCCTCCGTGGCGGAAAAGTAACATAACCGAGGCTTCCAGCCAAGATATTGATCAACTACTTTAATCCTGGTGCAAGCTGTAGTACAACCGCCGCGGTGACCCGGCGAGTGGAGTACCCATTATCCAGATGATCAGAAACATGCAGGACTCGGACGCGGCGGCGGTGCTCGACATCTATCAACAGGGGCTCGACAGCGGCGAGGCATCCTTCGAAACCCGGGCGCCCGACTGGCATCACTGGAATCTGAAATACCTCCCCTTTTGCCGGCTGGTGAAACTGCAGGGCGAAACGCTGCAGGGCTGGACGGCGCTGGCGCCGGTATCGGCGCGAGACTGCTATCGCGGCGTTGCCGAGGTCAGTGTTTATGTTGCCAGCGAGCATACCGGCAAGGGTGTGGGTAACGAGTTGATGGCGGCGCTGGTAGCAGCCTCCGAAGAGAATGGCATCTGGAGCCTGTACTCGTCGATCTTCCCCGAAAACGAGGCGACGCGGCGCCTGCATCTGCGCCACGGGTTTCGCGAGGTCGGGTTGCGCGAGCGCATCGCTCAGCAACATGGGCGCTGGCGCAATACCCTGATCCTGGAACGCCGCTCCACGCTCGTAGGACTTTGAGCGACCGCCGCGATTAACCTGGCTAGTTCAACTGGTACTCGAAGTCGAGATCGCGCACGCTGCTGCCCAGCTTGTCGAGCGGCTGCAGATCGCCCAGGTAGTAACCCTGTGCGCAATCGATGCCGATCGACTTGACCCGCTCCAGCACGCTCAGACTGTCGATGTTCTCGGCAACCGTCCTGATTTTCAACAGCCTGGCCATCGAGTTGATTGCCGTGACCATGGTGAAGTCGATGTCATCGCTGCCGACATTGCGCACTAACTGGCCATCGATCTTGATGAAATCCAGCGGTAACTCCTTGAGCGTTGAAAAATTGGCCAGACCGCTGCCGAAATTGTCAAGCCCAACCCGGCAGCCGATGCCGTGTAAACGCTGGATCAACTGGCCGGCATTGGCCAGGTTGTGACTGAAGCTGTCCTCGGACATTTCGAAACACAACTGCCTGGGCTTGACCACGGAGTTGTGCAGCAGTTGCTCGATAAAATCAGCCAGCGACTCGTCGGCGATGGACGAAGCCGACAGGTTCAGGCTCGCCAGCACATCGGGATTCTGCACAAACAGGTGCGCGTAGACGCGAACTACCCGCTCGATCACCCAGCGATCGATTTGCGTCATCAGACCAAAGCGAGATGCCGCCGGCAGGAAGGCGCCCGGGGTGATCACCCGGTTATCTTCATCCAGCATGCGCAACAATATCTCGACATGCTGCGTCGCCTGCAGCGAGCCCGGGTCGAGATCGATGATCGGCTGATAAAGCAACACAAAGCGCTCGTCGGCGAGCGCGTCATCGATATCCTTGCGCTGCAGTTTTTCGCCGAGCCTGCTGGCCAGCGCAGCCTCGGCATCACTGTGAGTGTAAGCGCAACCGCGCCCGAGGTCCTTGGCCACGTAGCAGGCCTGATCCGCGTCGTGCATCAACTGCTTGCGCGATACCGACTCGGCGCGAATCGGCACGATGCCGATACTGACACCAACCCGATAGGTTTTCTGATCCCAGACAAAACGATACTCGCGAATCGCATCGATCAACATCTCGCCCACCTTGCCTGCCTTGGCCAGCGGACAATTTTCCAGCAGCACGGCGAATTCGTCGCCGCCCAGACGCCCCAGCGTATCGCGGCCGCGCAACTGCCCGGCAAGCAACGCGGATACCTGTCTCAGCAACTCGTCACCGGCCTCGTGCCCGGCGCTGTCGTTGACGATCTTGAACTGGTCCAGATCGAGAAACAGCAGCGCGTGCGTGTTTTCAAAATCCCTGGCCGACTGCAGCGCCTTATCCAGCCGCTGTTCGAACTCTAACCGGTTGACCAGCCCGGTGAGCGGATCGTGGGTCGCCTGGTGCACCATCATTTTCTGCATGCGCCGCGACGCCGACACATCCTTAAAAACCAGCACCACACCGATGCTGCCGCCCTGTGCGTCGATCATCGGCGCCGCCGTGCCCTGGATCGAGTAGCGTTCGCCGCTGCGTGAAATCAGCACATTGTCCGTCTTCGGGGCAATCACCCGTTTTTCCGTCAGGCAGCGTCGTGCAGGATCGGGTATCACCTGGCCGCTTTGCTCATCCTCGAGGTGCAGCACGGCCTCCATAGACAGGCCCATGGCCTGGTGGTAGCGCCAACCGGTCAGCAATTCCGCAACCGGATTCATGTAGTCGATACAACCCTGGTTGTCGGTGGTGATGACACCATCACCGATCGAGTGCAGGGTGATCTGCGCGCGTTCCTTTTCCATCATGGTTTCGCCGAGCGCCAGCTTGCGCTCGAGCTCCGACGAAGCCCTGGCGGCAAACAGTTTGATCATTTGCATATCGCTTTCCGCGGGATGCAGCGGGGCGCGGTTGAGACCGGCCAGCAGGCCAATCTGCCGCCCGGACGAATCCTGCAGTTTGATCGCAAAAAAACCGGATACCGGGAAGCGTTCGCGTAACAGGCTGACATCGGGGAACAGTTCGCTGGCGGAATTTTCCATGTACCAGAAACTGCCGCTTTCACCGCAAAGATCGTGTTGCAGGGACAGACGGTGATTCATGATGTAACTGCTGTCACACCAGAAGGCGAGGCTCTGATAGCTCTGCTCATCGTCGTCGATACAGGACGCCAGAAAAACCGCGTCAACGTGCAGAAACAGCGCCAGCTCGCGCACCAGGGCATAGAAGTAGGTTTCGCCCGTGGTACCGACAGTGGCTTCGATCAAACCGTGCAGACGACGGCGCTCCAGCTGCTGCTGCTGAGTCAGCTGCCGGGCGGCGCGCGTTTTCATCCACCAGGCTACCAGCAGCGCGGATAGCAGGGCGGCAGCTGCGGCGCTCAGAATTGCTTCGACCATGACGCTCCGGAGCAGTTTCAAATAGTATTGAGTATAGGAGGGAATCCGCTGGTTTGGGCGCTGCTGCAGGGGATATATTCACTTGCATCGCTGTGCGCCTTTGCCTAACCTAGCGCGACCTGCTAACTGACCATTTCACACATCCCATATGTCCATTAAAAAAACACCCAGCAAAAAAGCGTCCGCCAGAAAAACCTCGACCAGCAAAGCCGATACCCGCAAGTTTTCATCGCTGGTCGTCGACGGTGACGAGCGCGCACCCAGCCGTTCGATGTTGCGTGCCGTCGGCTTCGACGACGCCGATTTCCGCAAACCGCAGGTCGGCATCGCATCGACCTGGAGCATGGTAACTCCCTGCAACATGCACATCGATCAGCTCGCGCTGAAGGCCGCCGAGGGCGCCAACGGCGCTGGCGGTAAAGCGGTGGTGTTCAACACCATCACCATTTCCGACGGCATATCGATGGGCACCGAGGGAATGAAATACTCGCTGGTTTCGCGCGAAGTCATCGCCGATTCGATCGAGGCCGTGGTCGGCTGCCAGGGCTTCGACGCACTGGTCACCATCGGTGGTTGTGACAAAAACATGCCCGGCTGCATGATGGGCATGGCGCGCCTCAACCGGCCCTCGGTATTCGTCTACGGCGGCACCATCATGCC
>Ga0209536_100001311_pt1 | contig 41340 bp, 42 predicted proteins | sample DeeMarSeWOR28_12_FD_187461 | JGI IMG/M metagenome (GOLD analysis project Ga0209536, IMG submission 187461) | Marine sediment microbial communities from White Oak River estuary, North Carolina - WOR-2-8_12 (SPAdes) (version 2) | ecosystem: Environmental > Aquatic > Marine > Intertidal zone >...
CGCGATTTCAGCAATTCAATGTTTTCTTCTGTGGTCGTTTTTGTTACTACGGTTTTACCCGACATGTCTAAAGGCATGTACTTGCGCATGAACAGGAAGTCGCCTGCGATCAAGTCAGATTCTTCGAAATATTTGACATATTTCGGTTCTTGCTCAGCCCCGTCACTCCCATAATACAACATACTCATCGGAAACCAACTGACAAACGGGAGCATCACCCGTGCCACACGCTTGAAGGCCGGAATGCCATAGATCGGGATCGGAACTCCCAATGCAACCATCAAGTCTCCGATAACAACTTTTTCCGAAACTTCGGCCACGGCTTCTGCCAATCCCTGACGATCAACTGCCACAGGGACAAATCCCTGCTTGAAACGCAACTCACCCAATTGCGGTTTTGCAAGCTCGAAAACGCGCCGTTCCAACGTATGCTTCAAGCCGCGACCATCACAGAGTGGAGTCTGTGTTACGCCTTCGACCAGCTTGAGCGCAGCACGCAGAGGATATTCGCGCTTATCTAAACGCAAATACAGGTCGACGCCACCAACGCCAAAGGCATCTACCTTGCCGTCCAGATCGAGGTACATCTGACGGGCTTTGGCGGTGTCACCGTCCGTGCCAATGCGTTCGACCAGGATTTTCTCATGGTTGAGTTTTATGGTTACACTTTTGTCACGTTTCGAACTCCCCAGGCTGATACTAACTGCTCTCTTCATACTACCCTCCGCTCCCGTTTTCTAACTGCCGAGAACACGGAGCCCTTATTTGTAATTCTCTGCGTTCATAGCGCTCTCTGCGGTTATCATAGCTCCCCCAAATACGGATTGGACTGCTTCTCCTCCCCTACTGTCGTCTCCGGCCCGTGACCGGATAACAGCCGGGTTTCATCCGGCATAGTAAAAACTTGTTCATGAATACTTTTTAGCAAAGTTTCCCAATCCCCACCGGGCAGGTCAGTGCGGCCGACGCTATCGCGGAAAATCAGGTCGCCAGAAAAGCAGATCCCATCGGAGGCAACATACAGAATGCACATGCCCGGCGTGTGTCCCGGTGTATGTCGGACTTCGAATTCGATCTTGCCCAATTTCAGGATTTGACCCTGGTATAAGTCAATGGTTGGTTCGGGGCCAGGATCAATTTTGAAACCGAACAACGGCGCACCGCCTTCTGCACGCCAGAGCACATGGTCGGCGGGATGCAAAGCCACCAGCGGGAGCGGATTCAGCGCATCCGCAATCGCCGCTGCGCCACCAATGTGGTCAAAATGGGCATGCGTGTACCACAGGTGAGCAATGCGCCAGCCACGCTTCTCCGCTTCGGCCAGGATGACATCTCCATCCCAGGCAGGATCGATGACTGCTGCTTCTTTGGTTTCGGAATCAGCAACCAGATACGCATTGGTCATGGCCGGGCCGAGGGTAAAAGTGACAATTTCAAGCATAATCACATCCTTATACAACTTCTTTTACAGCCTGTCTTTTCTCGCGCGGGGCAAAGACAAGGCTAATAATAACCCCAATTGTAATCAGAAGCAGGCTGAGGGGGTAGATGGAAGCGGGGTCCCTGTTATACAGATAACCTGCTAGCAAAGGTGCAAGGATCAAAGCCAGTGAATTGACGGTTTCAGAGATCCCATAGGCCAACCCCATTTGTGCCTGATGGATGAGCAGTTGAACTTGCGCTATTGCAAGCGTACGTGTGACACGGAAACCACCCAACAGGAAGTAACCGAACATGTACCAGGCTAGACCGGTCCCTTTCCATAAGGATAAGGAAAACAAAACCACACAGATTTGACCAAGCACAAATCCCATGCGCGTACTCAATTGGCCCAATACCAGGTTAAAAGCCACATTCCCCAGACTGCCCACTGAGCCAATCAACCCCATCTGGCCCAGAGAAATGCTGCGCTCGTTCTGAAGGAAGTTCGGAGAAAGTGGTTGCGGCAAATACGTGACGAACATTACGAAGAAAACCACACTGAGAAAGCTCAGAAATCGCATATTGGAGAGCAAACTGTGACTGGTACTTTCGGTATTGTGTTCATCACGCGGCTGGGGCTTTAGAAACAAGACCACACCTGTAGAAAAAATAAAAACAACTGCTGAAAACAGGAAGATAGCCCGCATATTAAAGTGTTCGCCAATCCAACCGCCGGAGATAGGGCCAATCACCGCACCCAGGTTGAACATGGCCGAAGTCAACGTCATGGCCCGGCCAGCTGTCAACTTGCCGCGCGCCGCAGTCACATAGCTGAATAAAGGCGACATGACAAAACCTGTTACCCCGTATAGAACATAGCCCATTACAAAAAGCGGTAAAGATGGCGCCAAGCCCATCGTCCATGCCGAAACCAGGCCAATAACCCAGGCCGCTTGTATCATTGGCCGGCGTCCAATCCGGTCGGCAAGATAACCAGCGGGGATATGCGCCACCATCATGACAAACCCAAAAATACTAAAAATCGAGCCGATCATTATTGGGTTCGCCCCCAACTGTTGCAAATACAGCGGCACAAAATACAGAAACATCCCTTCCCCTATTCCCCAGGTGAACAGGGAGACACCGACAAGGATAAGACTGGGATTCATGCAGCCTCGATGCGATGAATAAAAACAGATGCGGCCTCGAAAACTTGATTCCTGGCCGCATCACGCGTGACCACATGGCCTGCTTCCGTTATATACAGTTTTGTCTTGTCTAACGTGCCGAGATCGGTATAGATTTGCTCCATATTTTCAGGCAAGATATAAGTATCATTCTTCGAGTGGATGAGCAGCACTGGAACATCCACTTTGGGCAAAGCCACGTGCAATTCACCCAACAATAATTGGAATTCCGCCGCCGAGCGGACCGGGTTTTGTGGGTATGAGATGTGCTCGGCGTATGCATCCTTGTCGAACCAGCTTGCACCCGGTACCTCCTTACTTTTTGGCTGATACAGGACAAACTTGCTCACCAGTCGCAATAACCAATTTGGGGAATTCACCGGCATCTGATAGGGCGTGGACATGGCAATTACCCCTGCCACATCCAAACGCATGGACATCGACAAAGATAAAACACCGCCCATAGAGAGACCCACAAGATAAATGCGATCAGTTGTTCCACGCAAAAGATGATAGCCATCTTCAACGGAAGTCATCCAGTCCGTGTAACGTGAGCGGATCATATCTATGGGATGGGTGGCATGCCCGGCCAGGCGAATACCCAGGCTGGGGAAACCTTGCTGGCTGAGGTATTCGCCCATCCAGCGCATTTCCTTGGGCGAGCCGGTAAATCCGTGGATGAGCAGGCAACCGGGTTGACCGGGTTTTCCGGGAAAGAAGAAGGGTTCGGCGGTGGGGAGGATCATAGTGTTAGCAATTAACTTTTAGCGGTTAGATTTTAGCCAGTTCGAGGGCGGAAGAATATCCATCCAATGCAGGAGGGTTGGGCCAGAGCATCTGGTAGATAGCGTGAATGCTCTCGGTGGAATCGTTTACAAAACGGTTCATATGATCTTTGGATAGATACACCTTTGGCCGCGTCATCATGTCCTTTATTTCATCATCGTCAAGTTGGTAGTAGGATTTGATGTGGTGCATCTGGCGGGGTAAGGCCTGGGGCGGGAGAAAATCCAGTTCGGCGGAAACTGGTTGAGCGTCCAGAAAGATGCGCCAGTACAGGCAATCGGGATGTTCACGCACGTAGATGTGATCCAGCCCGTACCAGTCTTTTTTGACTTCCCAGATAAATGACTTATCCGCAGCAAACTGCTCGGCAAAGCGTTCGGTGGTGGGCTTGCCAACCTCCTTTGTCCAGAGATTGTCGGTGATGAGATGGAAGAAATAACCCAGCCGGAAGGAAAAGCGGTGTGTATCGCTCGGCTGAATATCGGCCAGATGATCGCGATAGAAATCCAGATCGGCAATGTCCTTATGGACACTTTTGCTGCGCTTGAAATGTGTCACTTCGGGCGGCGGATTAAACTTCTCCCACTTCTTGTCCGGGATGCCGGCATCAGGCGCGATATTGCCAATCGCAAACTGACCGGGGTCAAGACCGGGAATGCGGTCAAGTAAATTTTCAGCGATGCGCAGGTGCGCGATCCAGGTGGCCATCAGCCGATTATACCTAGGGTGGTCACAAATTGCACTTTTTCTGGGTAGGAACGCACAATTCCCTGGCACCGTTCGCGCACTCCGCACAATTCGATCGTGCGGGGCAGGTGGCAGGTGTGTGACCGTGGGGATTATATCGCCCAGGGCGGGCCTTGTGATTTCACCTCGGAAAAAATGGGGCAACTATCTTCGTGTGCGCCCGGCAGGTAGCCGGTGGACATCAAAAACTCATTGACGATCTCGCCGCCCACGAATTTGAAATTCTGCCGGAAGAGCTTAACCCACTCGTCTTTTGTAAGCGGATGATGCGCATCCAGCCAATCCTTGAATGACCCAAACTCTTCTTTCAGTTCCAGGATGCGACCGGCATTTACGATGGCCGCATTGACCTTGAGCCGGTTACGGATGATGCCCGCATCTGACAGCAAACGGGCGCGCTCGGACTCCCCATAGCCTGCCACCGTTTCGACGTCAAATCCGTCATACGCGCGGCGGAAGTTGTCCGCTTTTTTCAGGATGGTAATCCACGACAGTCCGGCCTGGTTGATCTCAAGGATCAGGCGCTCAAAGAGCAGGTTATCTTCCTGGATGGGGAATCCGTATTCGGTATCGTGGTAACGTTTATTGAATTCATCTTCGGGGTGTTCGAGAACGTACTGGCAGTAAGTAGTCATAAAAGCTCCGCTTGCAGACCTGTCAGGTTTCGCCCCTCCAATTCGTTACGGGGTGCTTTGTTAAAGCCTGATAGGTCTAATTTAGCATAATTTCTAATCAGGGGCCCACCAAGGAATACAATTCATAATTTGTTTCAGATGATAAGACATCTACCAAACGTTTATCTCGTGTCAGCACCGGAAGGTCGGCAACTTTTCCCGTGGCCGAAATCAGCGCATCCATCCAACCCAACCCGGAATTTGCATACTTATGCATCCACGTACCGGCCAGACGAGCTGCATCCGAATCGACGGGGAGTGAGATGAATTGGCTCAAGAGAAGTTCATGACGCTCCAACTCATCCGGTCGCAAGCCGCGCCAGAGTTCGCCTTCCGTTATCACAGAAACATATGGCATCAAGCTGCCGTCTAAAATCAACTCAAAATGAGCTTTGATACTCACCTGACCACGATAAATATCCACCAGTGCGTTGGTATCGAAGAGAAGTTCAGTTGTTTTACTCATTCCCCCATTCGCTTTCCCAACGAGCACGACCCTCGGTAACCCACTTGTCATTAATATCCGTGCGGTCAGCCCACATACCGAAAGTATTTCGTGCAAGTTCGGTTTTGTCCGGGGGCAAAGGGACGCGCCGCGTGCGTTCATATTCGCGCACACTCAAAATGACTGCTACAGGCTTGCCATCACGCTCAACGTATATCGGGCCGCCTGTTTTGGTCACTTCACGCAAGACGCGCCCAAAACGGTTTTTTACTTCAGTTGCAGGGAGATATTTGAGAGGCACAATCACTCCAGTTAGCTAAATATATTAGCTAAATATATTATACCCCAAAATTAATCGCTTCTTCACCAGAGATGAACGGGGATACACCTGATTATCATTTATCTCCGTTCATCTCCGGTCAATTATTTGTAGCACACACCTTTATCCAACCACACGGATCTCGCGCGGGAGGGTGCTCAGGCTCTCGGAGCCTGTCTCCGTGACAACCATGTTATCTTCCACACGCACACCATTACGGCCGGGCAGGTAAATCCCCGGCTCGACTGTGTAAGCCATGCCCGGCTCCAGAAGTTGCATGTTGTCGCCGCGCATATAAGGATGCTCGTGACCTTCCATGCCAATGCCGTGACCAGTGCGATGTGTGAAATATTCACCATACCCAGATTTATCGATCACTTCACGAGCAGCTATGTCCACATTTGCGCAAGGGCTGCCAGGTTTGCCTGCAGCGCGCCCGGCAGCGTTGGCTGCCTGCACGATCTTATGGATTTTCTCGTATTCGGCCTCCACCTGCCCCACTGCAAACGTGCGCGTTATATCTGAGACGTAACCATCTACTGTGGCACCGTAATCGATGACCAGTAAATCGCCCGCCTGCAACTTCCGTTCCGTTGGGCTGGCGTGCGGGTTGGCAGAATTCGGTCCGCCGGAGACGATCGGTGTGAACGGCAGGGCGGGCTCGGAACCGTTGCGCAATAATTGCACCACCAACTCGGCGGCCAACTCTTTCTCCGTCATACCAATCTTGATTTGGGGGATGGTTGCTTCAAGCGCAGCTTCCGCCACTTTGACGGCTGCCCGCATATTTTCAATTTCAGCTTGATCTTTGTGTAAACGCAACAATCCTAACGTTTCGCTTGCGTCTGAAATTTCAGCGGATGGCGCGCCGCGCTTGACATAGTTGTATTCCAGCAAACGTATTCGCTCCGTTTCGACGCCGATGCGCTTCCCACTTGTGCCCGTCAGGGTATCCAGGCCGAGAGTCTGTGCAGCGCTCCGAAAGGCCGTTTCCCATTCTGACGGGTTTTCCCCGTAAGGAAAGGGCTGCACTGGGTAAGGCATCTGTTCGACTTTGAGCATTTCCAGTTCAGGCAGGATGATGGCCGGTTCCTGACCCTGGGCGACCAACAAAACGACCGGCCGCTCCATCAGGTGGAATTGCGCGCCGGTCAGGTACGTCAGGGTAGGACCAGGGTTGAGGGCAACGGCATCCAGACCCGAAGTCCGGAGAGAAGCGTTGAGTTTTTCCAATCGGGTAGTAGTCATTTTTTCTCCAGGGTATGGTATTGTTCGGTATAGCCCGTCTGAATGATCCAGTCTGCAATTCTAGGAAAATGATTTTCTCCCCAGGCGATCAGCGCAAACCACCAGGGAATGATGACGGTACGGCGCGGATGCTTGGCCAGTTGCAGAACACGTTGAGAGACATTTTCAGCGGGGATAAAAAACAGGTCGAACCATTTTGGCCTACGTCGTCCTTTTTTACCACCGCCCGCCCAGCCAAACTCAGTACGCGCCGGGCCAGGATAGATACCGGAAACTATAATACCGAAAGGCGCCACTTCACGGCGCAGGGCGGTGGTAAACCCGCGCACACCGTATTTGGTGGCTGCATAAACGCTGTAAGAAGGAGCGGCCAGCCAGCCAGCAATCGAAGACATATTGATGATGTGACCGGAGCGGCACTCCAGCATGTGCGGGAGTACCGCGCGCGTGACCTGGATCAACCCGGTCAGGTTGACCTGGACTTGTGTATCGATATCTCGATCGGGCTCAAGAGACTCAAGCCAGTTAAGACGCCCAAATCCAGCGTTGTTGAAGAGAATATCAATATGCCCGTATATCTCAATCACAGTGCGAACCATCAAGTCGATCTCTGCACGTTGGCTGATATCCACGGGAACGGCAAACGCATCGCCACCAGCTTTGTGAATCTCATTGGCCAGCATCTGCAAACGGTTAAGCCGGCGAGCGGCCAAAATGACCAGTGCACCCTCTTCTGCAAAGAGATGCGCCGCATCCTTGCCGAAGCCGGACGAAGCGCCTGTGATGAGAACAACCTTGTTCTTGAGAGAAATCGCCATCTACTCTTCTTCAATCTCGTCTTGTTCGTCCGGGCGTTTGCGCGGACGAGGCGGCTCGATCACTACTTCCGGCGCAAGTGCTACTTCCAGCACTTGATCCTCATGTACGATCGGGATGATCTTAAGTTCGGCGCGGGCAGTCTTTGGCACGTCTACCAGATCTTTCATATTCTTTTCAGGCAGCAAGACAACCTTGATTCCGGCACGATGGGCAGCCAGCACTTTTTCACGCACGCCGCCAATGGGCAGCACGCGCCCGCGCAAGGTGATCTCGCCGGTCATGCCCACATCACGATAGACAGGGCGGCCGGTAAGCGCAGAGAGCATGGCGGTCGCTATGGTAATGCCCGCAGAGGGGCCATCCTTGGGGATAGCACCTTCCGGCATGTGGACGTGAATGTCCATGCGATCGAAGACATCCAAATCGATGTCATAAAGCGGAGCGCGCGACTTGACATAAGTTAATGCTGCCTGCACTGATTCTTGCATCACATCGCCCATTTGACCAGTCATCTGTAAGCCGCCCTTGCCTTCCAACACTGCCACTTCAACCGGCATGATCTCGCCGCCGTTCTCCGTCCAGGCCAGGGACTGCACCACCCCGACTTCGTCCTGTCGCTCCGCTTCTGGCATGAAGTACTGCTGCGGGCCAAGAAACTTCTCAATCATTCTCGGCGTGATCACATCCGGGCATCTCTTCTCTTCGGCTATCAAGCGTGCAACCTTGCGGCAAATTCGTCCGATCTCGCGCTCCAGGTTGCGAACACCCGCCTCATAGGTATATTCACGAATAAGTTTTTGCAGCGCAGCAAGCTCGAACTGCAAGTTAATATCCTCTACGCCGTTCTCCTGGATCTGGCGCGGGATGAGATAGCGTGTGGCGATCTCCAGCTTTTCTTCTTCAATATAACCAGGAAACTCGATCACTTCCATCCGGTCGAGCAGCGCAGATGGGATCGGTCCCAGTGAGTTAGCCGTGGTCACGAACATGACTTTTGCTAAATTAAATGGCATTTCAAGGTAATGGTCGCTGAAAGCGAAGTTCTGCTCCGGGTCTAACACTTCCAACAATGCAGACGAGGGATCACCCCGAAAGTCAGAACCAAGTTTGTCAATTTCATCCAGCATGAACAGCGGATTACCCGCCCCGGCACGTTTCATTGTTTGTAAAATACGACCGGGCAGCGCCCCAATGTAAGTTCGGCGATGGCCGCGGATCTCAGCTTCGTCGCGTACGCCACCCAGCGAAACTCGCACGAATTCACGCCCCAGGGCTTCAGCAATCGAGCGTCCCAGCGAAGTTTTGCCTGTGCCTGGCGGTCCAACAAAGCACAGAATCGGCTGGCGTTCTTTTTTAGGTTTGAGCGAACGCACCGCAATATATTCCAGAATGCGTTCTTTGGCTTTCTTCAAACCATAGTGGTCGCGTTCCAGGATCTTGCCGGCATGTTTGACATCCAGATTGTCTTCGCTTCTTGTCGTCCAGGGCAGTTCGACGATCCAGTCCACATATGTGCGGATGATGCCCACTTCAGGCGCCATGGGCGGCATCTGGGTTAGCCGCTCGATTTCCTTGAGCGCCACCAATTTGGGTTCATCGGGTAAATCCGCTTTATTGACTTTCTGTTTCAGTTCATTGACATCCCGCGACCAAATATCACCTTCCCCCAATTCGGTCTGGATGGCTTTCATTTGCTCGCGTAGATAAAACTCGCGCTGACTACGATCCACTTCAGACTGCACACGGTTGTGAATTTCATCTTCCAGTTCGAGCACGTCCACTTCTTGAGCCAGCAGGTTGTTGATACGCTGCAAGCGTTTGCCCGGTTCGGTTGTCAGCAATAAGTTTTGTTTCTCGGAATAGTTCAAAGAGAGCGCGGTGGCGATCATATCTGAAAGCCAGCCAGGCTCGGAGATGTTCAAGGCAAATAGATGTGCTTCTTCAGGAATCGAGCGATCTAACTGCACACAACGCTCAAACAGGTCGACGGCCGAGCGCATTAGCGCCTGGACTTCACGGTCAGGCGTTTGCAACTCATAAATCGGGCGGGCGCGCACCTGAATGTACGGTTTCGTGCGCACGAACTCAACGATTTCCACACGGCGGCGTCCCTGCACCAGGGCGGAGTGCGCGCCATCTGGCATCGAAAGCAGGCGTCCAACCGCTATTTCCACGCCCATGTTCAGGAAGTCATCAGCACCCGGCTCATCGGTCTCCGGATCACTCTGTGTCAGGCCGATGACGGTCTGATTGTTCAACTGCGCTTCCTGCACAGCCAGCAGCGAGGCTTCACGTCCCACGAAAATAGGAGAAACCATGCGCGGAAAAATGACAAGGTCGCGCAGTGGCAGCACAAAAGCTGTGATCAACCCTTCCGCGTCCGGTTCCATGGTTGGGATGCGGTAGAGTTCCTCGGTGCGCTGCGAGAGCGCCATGTTGAAATTATCTTCTTCTTCGTTCCAGTCGGTGTGGTTGTTCATTCATTTTTCCTGTAGGGGCGATTCGGGAATCGCCCCTACATATTGATTTTGTCCCAGGCTGTCATCACTTCTGCGGTGACGAACATCGAACCGGCAGACAAGACAATGCTACCATCTTTTTCCGATAATTCCAGTGCATGACGGAAAGCTGCTTCAACGGGTTCCAGCGCTTCAGACTCGACCCCAACCTGCTCCGCCGCCCGACAAATTTTCTCCGGCTCCAGCGCCCGCGGATGATCAGCGCGCGTGGCGATTAGTTTTTTGATCTTGGGTTTCACCTCTTCGAACATCCCGGCCAGGTTCTTATCTTCGGAGGCACCCAGGATGAGATAGACTTGCCTGCCGGGAAAATAGGTTTCCAATGTCTGATACATCCTTGCAAACGAATCCTGGTTGTGCGCTGATTCAAATATAATCGGCGGCTCACGACGCGCAATCTCGAAGCGCGAGCGCCATTTGGCAGATTCGAATCCGCGCTGGATGGCTTCGTCCGGAACGTCCAATCCGCTGGTTTTGAGGGCGGCATAGGCCACAGCTGCGTTCTCGACTTGATGGGAACCGAGCAAAGGGATGGATAAGGTCAGGTCTGAAATCTCAGGTCTAAGGTCCGAAATAAGAAGCGATTGTCCACCTATCGAATGGGATAACGGTTCAAAGTTCACATCTCGTCCAACAAGCGTGAAGGCACAGTCGTTTACATCCGCAACCTTTTGCAAAACCCTGAGCGCCTCGTCCTTCTGTGAAGAGGAGACCACCGGCACACCGGGCTTGATGATGCCAGCTTTCTCGCCCGCGATCTTGGTGAGTGTGTCACCCAGGACGAGGGTGTGGTCGAGCGAAAGCGAGGTGATAACCGAGACACGCGGCGTGACGATGTTGGTAGCGTCCAGCCGCCCGCCGAGACCGACCTCGATGACAGCCGCATCACAGCCCTGGCGGGCAAAGTACAGGAAGCCCAGCGCGGTGGTGATCTCGAAGGTGGTCAGGTAGGGGACGCGCGCGACGGCGGGCTTGATCTCATCCACCAACGTGGACAGGTCGGCATGCGGGATGGGTTGTCCGTTCACCTGGATGCGTTCGGCATAATCCTGCAGGTGCGGGGAGGTATACAGTCCGGTCTTATAACCGGCAGCTTGCAAAGCGCTGGCCGCCAGCGCACTGACTGAGCCTTTGCCTTTCGTCCCAGCCACGTGGATGATGGAGTACGCGTCCTGGGGATTCCCCAGCTCGGCCATCAGATCACGCATGCGGTCGAGGTTGAAGTCGGCTTTGGCCAGCTCGGAGGCGTGTTTGAGGCTATAATCTACGAAAGAGTATAGGTAATCGAGGGCGAGGTTGTATGATTTTTCGGTATCCATTAGTGAGATTGTAAAGCGTAATTCGTAAATCGTAAATCGGGAATTGGAGGTAAAGTGGGCTGCTTCCTCTGCCAAAAACATGAAGGCGAAGTCGCTCCACCGCCGGGCGGATATATCTACAAAGGTGCGCGCTGGATGCTCTGCCACGCGCCTGCCGACAAAGGCCCGCTGGGGACGTTGTTCATCGAATCCCGGCGGCATTTTCTGGATTTTGCCGAAGCCAACGAAGATGAATTGGCTGAATATGGGCCGCTGCTAAAAAGGGTCTACGCGGCGCTCAAATCTCTGACGGGGGCGGAGCGCGTGTATCAAATCGTGTTTTTGGAGGGCATAGCGCACTTCCATGCCTGGCTGGTCCCGCGCAGGAAAGGTGATGAAAAGGGCGTGCCTTTTATTTCAAAGGATATCGTCTGTGAGCAGGCGGATGCAGAAAAGCTAAGTACAGCACTACGAGAAATCCTGGCTTGACACTACAGCTTAAAAATTGTACAATTTGTACATAGTGTACATTTTAAAAAGAGGAGCGAAAGATGTCCCCTACTAAAGTCAAGAGCGGTGAAGCGCGCGCAAAATGGCGGGATATTCTCGATCAGGTTTTTGCGGGTAAAGGTGATGTGGTCATCGAGCGCAATGGAAAAGATGTTGCAGTTTTGATCCCGGCTGAAGATTATAAACAAGTCCGCGAAATGCTGGAAAGTATCCGCGCGGTGAGGGAAACTACAGCAGCCTACGAAGCCCTGGATGCACGTCCAGCGCAGATCGACAGTGAAGCAGGCACAGCGACGATTCCGCTGGAAGCATACGAAAAACTGATTGCTGAGCGCGAGGCACGTTTCGCGGTCATCCGTGAAATGCAAGAGAGCGCGCCTGACCTACCTGAAGAAGAGATTGCGACCATCGTAAATGAAGCTATTCAAAAAGTCAGGGCGGAAGATGCTGCGAGTGGTGCTTGATACTAACGTGATCGTAAGCAGCGTCATCAGTAAGAAAGGCGCACCGTTTCTGCTAATCGATGGCTGGCATGAAAGCCATTTCGCGCTGATTGCGTCTGGAAGCATCATTCAAGAAGTGCAAAGGGTACTATCGACGCCAAAGGTGAAAGACACATTTCACCTTACCGATGCGCGAATTAACCGTTTTGTAAAAGCTCTGCGAAAAGATTCCATTCTTGTATCAGGCAAATCAAATGTGCAAGGCATAATCCCAGACGACCCTTCTGATGAGATGTTTCTCGCTGCGGCACTGGATGCCAACGCCGATGTCATCGTTTCAGGCGATAAACACTTGCTCAACCTGGGCAAATTCAAAAACATTCCTATTCTTACACCGCGTCAATTCCTTGACCTGCTGGAAAAAGAAAGCAATAAATAAATCTGATGCTTGGCCTGCTCACTATTCACCTGCGACTACCTGGCTGCGCTTCGCTAAAAGAAAAGCGCGGACGGCTCAAGCCGCTGCTCAACCAACTGCACAAGAAATTCAACGTCTCCGTCGCGGAGATGGACAGGCAGGATATGTGGCAGGAGGCGGTCATCGCCTGCGCGCTGGTCAACAGCGATGCGAAGCAGGTGCAACGGTCATTGCAGGCAGTTGCAAAATGGGTGGAAGGCAACTGGACGGATGGGGATGTAATCGATGAGAGCATTGAGATCATTTAAACACAACGGACACAAAGGTTTCAAAGGAAAAACCTTTGTGCTCTTTGTGACCTTGGTGTTGAGAAAGGGAAAATTATGGACTTAGGATTAAAAGACAAACGCGCCCTGGTCACCGGCGCATCACGCGGACTTGGATTTGCTACCGCACTGACGCTGGCACGTGAGGGTTGCCGGGTGGCCGTCAACAGCCGCAGCGAGGAGAATGCCAAGGCTGCGGCAGAGAAAATTGCAACTGGAACCGGTTCACAAGTCATTGGTCTGGCTGGGGATGTGAGCGACCCTTCTGTGCCGGAGAGATTGATCGCGCAAACTGTAGAAGCCTTTGGCGGATTGGATTTGCTGGTCACCAACGCAGGCGGGCCGCCGCCGGGCCCGTTCGAGTCTCACGATGAGGCTGCCTGGCAAAAAGCGATCGATCTGTCGCTAATGAGCCATGTGCGGTTAATCCGTGCAGCGCTACCCACCTTGCGTCAATCGGATGCGGCCAGCGTACTGACGGTCACATCCATTTCGGTGAAACAGCCCGTTGAGAATTTGATCCTGTCGAATAGCGTGCGCGGCGCGACGGTTGGGCTGACCAAGTCGCTGGCAATTGAGCTTGGTAAGGATGGCATCCGCTTCAATTCTATTTTGCCGGGCTGGACGGAAACGGAACGGGTCATCGAGTTGATGACGGCCCGGGCAACGGCAAACAAGTCCACGGTCGAGGAAGAAGCGGCGAAGCAGTCTACGCAAAGTCCGCTTGGGAGAATGGGAAGCCCTGAAGAATTTGCAAATGCAGCCGTCTTCCTGCTATCCCCTGCGGCTTCTTACATCACGGGCGTGATGCTGAACGTAGATGGAGGTATGTACAAAGGCACACTCTAACACAAAAACCTTGCCTTTTTATTGCGTATAAGCCTTCATTTTCACCTCTTGTATCTTTTGTCAGACAGGTCTATGATTGTCGGGTTTTGGCTCTAACAAATGAGCAGAAGGAAAGAATGACAGTTACGTCTACAAATGAAAAAGATCTGGTCCAATCAGTTTCCCGCTTCCTGATCGGAAAACCGCTCTCATCCCACGAAGCTGCACATCAAACTATCAGCAAAAAAGTTGGCCTGGCCGTATTCGCATCGGATGCGCTTTCCTCCACTGCGTATGCAACCGAGGCCATTCTGGAAGTACTGGCTTTTGCGGTACCGATTGCCGGCGCGCTGGTGCTGGGATATTCCATATATATTGCCATTGCCATCGTGATCCTGCTGGGCGTGGTGACCATCTCCTACCAGCAAACCATTCATGCTTACCCGGGCGGCGGTGGCGCTTACATCGTGGCACGTGACAACCTGGGCGAACTGCCTGCGCAGATCGCCGGAGCTGCCCTGCTGACAGACTATATCCTGACAGTTTCGGTCAGTATCTCTTCCGGTGTGGCGCAGTTGGTTTCCGGTTTTCCAGCCCTGTTGCCATACCGCGTGGTGCTGGCGGTTGTTATCGTTGGCATTATGATGGTTGTCAACCTGCGCGGTGTAAAGGAATCCGGGACTGCGTTCGCTATCCCGACCTATTTCTTCCTGGGAGTCACGCTGCTGACCATCGGGATGGGATTCGTGCGCTTCTTTACCGGAACCCTCAGCCCGGTGACCGGTGTGACACCGGCCATGGTCGAAGCGGCGCGCGGCGTGACCATGTTCCTGATCCTGCATGCCTTTTCGAGCGGCTGCACCGCGCTGACAGGGGTAGAAGCTATCTCGAACGGTATCCCGGCCTTCAAAGAACCTAAAAGCCACAATGCGGGCGTCACGTTAATTTGGATGAGCGTAATCCTGACAACTATATTTCTTAGCCTTACCTTCCTGGCCAATCAGATTGGGGCGCGTTTCTCTTTGACCGAGACAGTCATCTCACAACTTGGGCGCACAATCTGGGGCGCTGGACCTATGTGGTATGTATTGCTCGGCGGGACCACACTGATTCTCATTATGGCAGCAAACACGTCATTTGCGGATTTTCCACGCCTTGGCGCTCTGCAGGCCAACGATGGGTTTCTACCCCGACAGTTGACCTACCGTGGCAGCCGCCTGGTATATTCCTATGGTATCGCAGCGTTAGCAGGCTTTGCATCTTTACTTGTCATTGCGTTCCAGGCAGAAACAACCGCATTGATCCCGCTGTATGCTATCGGGGTTTTCCTTTCCTTCACTATTTCACAAACCGGTATGGCTGTCCGCTGGTGGAAATCAGGGCATCTAAAACCGGGGGAAGAGATCGTGGAAAAGGGCAGCACTGTCGTTCATGATTCAAAATGGAGGCAAAAACTGGCACTCAACGGGTTTGGCGGTGCACTGACCTTCATTGTGATGATCGTTTTCGCCGTGACCAAATTCCGTGATGGAGCATGGATCGTCGTCTTCCTGATCCCAGCCCTGGTATTGATCTTCTTCCGCATCCACCAGCACTATCGCAATGTAGCCAAAAACCTGTCCCTGGAAACCTACGGAGAGTCCAACCGCATTCTGCGAAACCGTGTATTAATCTTGATCGGCGGCGTACACGGTGGCGTGTTGCATGCCTTACGCTATGCACGCTCCCTCTCGGATGACATCACAGCGGTCTACGTTGCGATTGATCCTGTTGAAACTGAGAAGATAAAAATGAAATGGCAGTACTGGGGCAATGGGGTTCGCCTGCAAATTATCGACTCGCCTTACCGTCGGTTGCTCGAACCGCTGAAAGGGTATATAGATCACATTGCCGATATGACTACACCACACCAAATGCTGACCGTGGTTGTGCCGCAGTTCATCCCTGAACACGGAATTTACAATGTACTGCATATGAATACCGCAGATTTGCTTCGCAAATCCCTGATTAAGAAACATGATATTGTCATCATGGAAGTACCTTACCACTTGGACGAATCGTTCTAAATTAGTGTAAAATACCCAGCAATAGCGGTAAAGTCAGGCGCTCGATCATAACGAGCGCCTTTAGTATCCCAAAATGATTGGAGAAACATATGGAAGCCAACGTATGCTTGAATTGTGAATCGTCCGAACAGGAAAAACCATTATTGACAATTAAGTATCAAAGCAATGAAATTTTTATCTGCCCACAATGTTTGCCAGTATTGATCCACAAACCCGCCAATCTGGCCGGGAAGCTACCCGGCGCGGAGAATTTCGGTCCTTCGGCAGAGCATCATCATTAACAATTTAGGTAACAGTCACGTTGTTATGTGACTGTCACCTCCCCATCCATGAAAAAACTCACCCACCTGACGCGCTCATCGCTAATCCTGATCGTTTTCTTCGGGCTGGATAAAGTGGTGGCTTTCGTGCGCACCAGCATCATTGCCCGTCAGTTTGGCCGCTCAACTGAACTGGACGCTTTCAACGTAGCTAATAACGTTCCGGATCTGCTGTTTGCACTCATCTCAGGCGGGGCAATGACGATGGCGCTCATCCCGGTCTTGAGTGAAGTGTTGGCAATCAAAGGCCGCCCGGCTGCCTGGAATGTTTTTTCGCGTGTTGCAAACCTGGCTTTCGTGGTGACAGGTGTTTTTGCGATTATCGTCGCTGTCTTTGCCGAGCCACTTGTCAGCGCGCGATTGGGTATCGCTCCCGGATATGAGGCCGTACAACGTGCCTTGATCGCGAATTTGATGCGCATGAACCTGATCGCTACGCTTATTTTCTCGATCAGCGGGCTGGTGATGGGCGGTCTGCAAGCCAACCAGCACTTCCTTCTACCAGCTATGGCACCGTTATTCTACAATTTGGGACAGATCATCGGTGCACTGGTATTTTCGCCCAGCGACCCTTACAGCATTGGCCCGCTGACACTGCCTGCCATGGGGTTGGGCGTTCATGGATTGGTCTACGGTGTGATTCTGGGCGCGGCACTGCACCTTGGAATCCAGGTTCCCGGGCTGATCAAATACCAGTTCCATTGGACAGCTTCGCTCAAACTGGACGAAGGCGTGCTCAAGGTGCTCAAATTGATCGCCCCCCGAGTGGTAACCATGTTCACCATCCAGCTAATTTTTATTGTCAGAGACAACCTGGCCTCGCAATTGCCCCTTGTGGGTGCGGCAACGATCCTGACCTACGGCTGGTTTATCTTCCAGGTGCCTGAAACGCTGATCGGAACGGCCATTGCTACAGCCCTGCTACCAACGCTCTCAGAGCACGCCGCCCAAAATCGCTGGGTTGAATTTCGCGATACAGTCGATAAAGGAGTGCGCATCATGCTGGCCTTGAGCCTGCCAGTGGCGGCGGTCATCGCTGCCGGATTACGCCCACTGGTAGCTGCCGTCTTTGGCTTTGACGATATCGGCACAACCATGCTCACCTGGACCACACGCATCTTCCTGCTCGGCTTGGCCGGGCACACAGTCCTGGAAGTGGGCGTACGCGCCTTCTATGCCAAACAGGATGCCATCCGCCCGATGGTTGCATCCATTCTTAATACGGCCGCCTTTATCATCTTCGGTGTGGTGGTCATTCGTCAGATGCCGCAGTGGGGCACGAACGGAATTGCGTTGGTAGGCCTGGCCTACACCGCAGAAGCTATCTTTGTCATGTGGTGGTTGAACCGCCAGTTGGAGGGGCCATCCATAACGGGGGGCAGTTCTCTTGTCCGTGGGATGCTGGCGACGCTCGTAGGCGGCGCATCCACCTACTTGTTAGCGCTTTATCTGCCCGGTGGGGCCATCATTACGGCCTTGGTCGGGATTATCATCGGTGGTCTGATCGTACTACCCTTCATTTGGAAGGAAGTCCGCTTACTGTTCAATCTATAACTCCCTGTGGTATATAATGCCTGCGGCCACAAATTGCGCATTCCTAAGTAAGTAATAAGAAAACAGTGCAAGTTGTAGCCGTGAAGGGTATAATTCGCGCCATGTCTGAATCAAGAGAAACAACACAGCCTACCAAGGCCACACAACCGAATAAAGCTCAAAATCCTGCTCCAATTCAGGAGCCGGAAGAATCTACGCAAGAAATCAAACCCAGGCCCAAAAAGAAGTTAGGTGGGCGCATTGGGCGTTTTTTCCTGAACTTATTGATCTTTCTAATGATCGTTGGTCTAGGCATCTTTGGTGGATACAGGGTTGGTATTGGCATCCGCCTAGAACGAGAGAAGGAACTGGTTACCCAGCAACTGAGTGACCAGTTTTCCCGTGCGCTGGTTGATGTTCAATTTGGCAATTACAGTGCTGCCCAACAACGTTTGGAATATATCATCGGGATCGACCCGTCCTTCCCCGGCGCGTTGGATAAACTGACCGAGGTAATGGTCTTGTCTACTATCCCAACGGCGACACCGGTCGTCTCCCCCACCCCGGAATTGATCGTGGACGATACCAATTATGAAGGGCTGCTTGCGCAGGCACAGCAATTGGTCGCCGCAGGGCAATGGCAGAATGCATTGACCGTGCTGGATACCCTGCGCGCGAAAGACTCAACCTTCCATGCCGTAGCAGTAGACGGGATGTATTATTTCACGCTGCGCAACCTGGGTGTGGACCTGATCAAGGCCGGCAATCTGGAAGGCGGCATTTACGATTTGACACTGGCCGAGCGTTTTGGCCCGCTTGATAATACTGCCCATATCCTGCGAGATAACGCACGCTTTTACATAACAGCAGCCAGTTTTTGGGAATTGGACTGGAAACTCGCTTATGAATATTTCTATCAACTGAATGGCTCCGGTATCTGGGACGGCACCATGACCGCCACCGAGCGTTACCGGATTGCGGCTATGCGTTATGGTGACCAGTTATACGCGGAAGAAAAATTCTGTGAAGCTTACGAAATATATCAGGCCGCTCAGAATGCCGGTCAGCTTGATGATGATGTCGCCGGGCGCGCTCGTCAAGCTTACCTGGCCTGCTATCCGCCAACTGGCACACCCGCACCTATCATTACTGTGGTGCCTACGGCTACAGTTCCATCGTATCCAAATCCGTAATCTGAGCGTATGCTTGAAACCCCGCCAACCTGGGCGATTGCACTCGTTTTTTGGCTACACATGCTGGCAACGGTCGCCTGGCTGGGCGGACTGGCTGCCATCGCCATTCTCGTCCTGCCGACGGCCAAGCGTGTGCTGAAACCCGCTGACCAACTGGCCTTTATAGAAGCGCTGCAGAAACGCCTGGAACCATTGGCTTGGTTCAGCCTGGCGATCCTGACTGTGACGGGTATGTTCCAAATCAGCGTCAACCCGCATTACGATGGTTTCCTTTCAACCAGTGGAAGTTGGTCACTGGCCATCCTGACCAAACATATCATGGTCATCCTGATGATAGTTGTCAGCGCGCTCCAGACCTGGGAAGTGCTGCCAGCTATCCGCCGCGGTTTGATGCGCATCGAAAAAGGTCAGGCAGACGAAGCAGAAGTTAAACGTCTGCAAAAGCAGGAGACGTTGTTACTGCGTTTGAACATCGGCCTGTCCATCCTGATCCTGGCCGCAACTGCTTTTGCAAGAGCATCTTAAAAATACAGGCGCACCAAATGGTGCGCCTTCGCTATTGATGGGGATGTATGCAACAAAACAGATTATCCGCCCACAGCGTTCAATCCTTGTAACACCTTATCATGGAGTAAACCGTTCGTAGCCAGCACACCGCGATTGTTCGTGAGCATGCGGCCCTGAGTGAAATCAAGGGGTTTTCCTGATAAATCGGTAAGTCTGCCACCCGCTTCTTCCAGAACGATGGAGCCCGCAGCCTGATCCCAGATTTTCTCACGATAATCCAGGCGGTCGGGCGAAAGCAGACGCAAAATGACTTCGCCGCCGCCCGCGGCCAGCACAGCGTATTTGGCCTGGCTATCCATGCGAACTGGTTCGACCTGCACGCCCAACCAGTCTGCCAGTTGATCGATCTGACTCACATTGGTGTGACCCGCTTCGAACGAACGCAGTAAACGCGCCTGGGACGAATCACTCCGCGCGGAAACCTTGAGTTGCTTCCACTTGTCATCGTCTTCTGCCATACTGGTACTCCAGGTACCCTGCCCGCGGATGGCCAGCACTATGGAGCCAGGTCCTTTCATATCAAGGATGGAGGCATCCCGCAGGTTTGGGCATCCTAACACGCCGATCTGGACAATTCCATTTTCCACCAGCGCCAACGCCACGACATATTGATCCCCACGCAGGAAGCCTTTTGTCCCGTCAATGGGATCAAGAACCCAAAACTGCCTTCCTGGTTCCGCGCCACCATAATCAATCCACTCACAGACTGACTCTTTCGTTGCGTCAGGCATAACCTTCCCTACATAGTTCGTCACTTGCGTAAGGATTTTCGCCCCGTCCGCCTCGCGCAACGCTTTGGAAGTCTCTTCCGCGACCAGTGGAATATCTGGGAATGCTTGGGATAAAATCCGGCCAATAATGGCTTGTGCTGAAAAGTCCGCAACCGTAACGGGGGATTTATCACCCTTTGTTAATGAAGATCCGACTGTTTCCTGCTGGATCTGTCGCATCAGGATTGCAGCCTGACGCACGACATGCAGAGCAGTTTGCACTTTGGGGATTGAAGTGTCGATCATTTATTACCTCGAAATGGTTGGATTAAGAAGAGCGCAAAGATTATAGCATCCCTGCACTCTTTCATTGTTGAGCCACAGTTTAACAGTTTAACTGCGGCTCACTCAACTAACTAAAGGACGCACTATGGTATTACAAACTACGGCTGCTGCCCATGTTTGGCATGATCCACTCATCCCGGTAATGTTCACGCAGCATTTGATAATAAAATAAGGCTTCTTTATTTTGCAGATCGTAATCCCATCCATCCTTCAAGCGCTCTTTTTCAGATTTGAAATCCGAATCAGAAACATCTTCCTTGGCGCGTTCTGCCAGAATATCTGATGAGCCTGCGCCTTTGGAGAACTTCATCTTCGGGCGATAAACGATTTCGTCTGGAAGCAGACCTTTGTAAGCACGACGCAGCAAATTCTTGGCTGGTCGACCGTCGTTTTGCAGTTTCCACTCTGGGGGAATGCTGAGCGCCATTGAGACAGAATCTACATCCAGGAAGGGAACACGCGCTTCCAATCCGTGCGCCATAGACATGCGATCACCGCGCTGCAAGTTGGTGTTGTGCAGCGCTTCGGTGATATTAACCAATTCTTCCTGCAAGTCATCCGCTTTATCGTAGCGATCCAAATAAGAGTACCCCGCATAGAGTTCATCCGCACCTTCACCGGTCAGCATCACTTTGACGTGTTCCGAAGCCATCCTTGCCAGCATAAAGTTGGGGATGGCGCTGCGTACCAGCGCCGGGTCGAAGGATTCTAGATAGTAGACTACCTCCGGTAAGACATCCAGCATTTCCTGCTCAGTGTAGATGTATTCGTGGTGCTGCGTACCCAATTCATCTGCCATGAGCTGTGCAGCTTCTAAATCTTCGCCACCTTCTACACCGACCACGAACGAATGGATACCGGGCGTATCCTGGCTGGCAAGCATGGCAATGATGCTGCTATCCAAACCACCGCTCAGGCTGACACCCACCGGCACATCCGACATCATTCGCTTTTGCACGGCATCCTGGACCGAATCGCGAATAGCTTGCAAGGCATCCTCTTCACTCTTCATATCAGGATACTCATCCTGCAGCGTACTCTCAACAGAGTAATACTGCTGCCAGCCCCCTCTACTATGGAACCAGTATCCCGCCGGGAATTCTTGAATATCATCTGTTACCAAAGATAACGCCTTGACTTCAGACGCAAAGTGAATCCCCCCATCTTTTTTTCCATAATAGAGCGGCTTGATACCTAGCGGGTCTCGCGCCAGGAACAACTCATCCTTCCAGGAAACTGCAAAAGCAAACATACCGTTTAGCATTTCCACAGATTTTGGCCCAAAACGTTGATACAGGCGCAGCACGGTCTCAGTATCGGATCGTGTACTAAATTGTTGATCTTTCAAATGTTTGCTGCGTAATTCCATGTAGTTATAGATTTCACCGTTAAAAGCAATCCAGGCATCTCCATCTTGCAAAGGCTGGTGGCCTCCGGCCACATCCACAATTGCCAGGCGAGTATGCCCTAAAGTAGCCTTGGTGGTTGGCATAACACCGTCACCATCCGGGCCGCGATGCTTAAGTTGCATCACCATTTTGTTTACAGCTTGATGTGAATTGCCTTGATAGGCTCCTGCAATTCCACACATTGGCACGTACCTCCTTTGTGCTCTTGCAGCCGCACTCCCCCATTTTTCGATTTTTTGTAGCACGACTTACAAACAAAAAGTGTGAAGCTGACTTAACTTCACACTTCGACAACAGCCCCTATTCTACCATAATCGACTTTTTGGAAATTGGGACTCCAGTCAGATCATAAGCCATCGCCCCCGTTATACGGACTGGAACGATCTGCCCCAGCTCGAGCTGGCTCTCGACAAACACCATTCCATCGATCTCAGGCGCATCCCGATAACTCCTGCCGACGGAGATCCCGTTATCGAAGCCTTCAACCAATACATCCAGCGTTTTGCCCACATATGACTGGTTGATCTGCATCGAAATGCCCTGCTGGAGTTCCATCAAGTGTTCGAAGCGCTCCTGTTTGACGGGAGCAGGCACAGGGTCGCCGAGCGGTGCGGAGGTTGTCCCCTCCTCGAACGAAAACTGGAAGGTTCCCACGCGGTCGAAGCGGATCTCTTCCACAAAGTCTACCAGCGCCTGATATTCTTCGTCCGTCTCGCCGGGATAGCCAACGATGAAGGTGGTGCGGATGGACAGGTTCGGGATTTTCGCGCGCATCTTGCCCAGCGTTTTGTACACCCACTCGATATTAGATGGACGTTTCATGCGATAAAGCGTTTTGGGGTGCGCATGCTGGAGCGGCATATCAAGATACGGCAGAATCTGCGGTCGCTCTGCCATCACATCGATCAGCCGGTCGGTCACGTAGCCGGGATATGCGTACATGATGCGAATCCAGTCCATGTCGGGGACAGCGTCGGTTAGCTGCTCAAGCATGGCAACCAGGCCATCTTTCATTCCCAAATCGTGGCCATAGTCGGTGGTATCCTGCGCGATGAGGATTAACTCGCGTACACCAGAATCCCGTAAAATTCGGGCTTCGTTGAGGATGCTCTCAACCGGGCGGCTGACAGCCGTGCCCTTGATGAGCGGGATGGCGCAAAACGCGCACGGACGGCGGCAGCCATCCGCCACCTTGAGATAGGCGCTGGCCCCGGCCACGCTGGCACGCAGGGCATCCTGCTCGTCTGTGCCAACGGTGGCATCACCGGGCAAATGGTATAGCGGCTCAGGATGCGGCCCCTTGCGGAGTTCTCGCACCACCTGCACAATGTCCATCCACCGACGGGTACCGAGCACACCATCCACGCCAGGGACTTTTTGGGCCACTTCCACACCATAGCGCTGTGTTAGGCAGCCTGCCGCGATCAGGAGTTGTCCATCCTTTTTGATGTCTGCCAACTCACGCAGTACTTCAAATGATTCATCTTTGGCCGGGCCGATGAAACCGCACGTATTGACGATCAACACATCCGCTTTTTCGGGTTCTTCTATGCCAAGATAGCCATCACGCATCAGCAACTGCGCCATCGAATCAGAATCGACTGTATTTTTTGCACAACCAAGGGAAACTAAGTGAAACGTGTTTTTGTTTGTATTTGTTTTTGTCATTTTGTACCACTAAGTTATTTCTTCCGAACTACTATTCCGTCTCCTCTGCAGGAGAAGCTGTAGGAGTAAGAGTTGGTGAGGGAGTAATGGATGGTGTTGGCGAGATGAACGGCGTAAGCGTTGCCGTGGGTGGTACCTCCGGCGTGGGTACCAAGATTTCATCTGCCGTATAAATAAATCTGACAATTTGTCCAAAGCCGCCCAGCAACCCCAAGTCACGTTGATTATATACCACGCGTAGCGCAGCGCCGTTCCCTACCAAAACTTCAATGTTTTGTTCGGCGTCAAACGGGTAGGCATTTCCAGGAATGGTACGACCATTAAAAGCCTCTTCGCCATCAACTGTTACAAGCAGATAAGAACGTTCCAAAGCCACAATATTGATCTGTACATTCACGTTGGGAGCTGGTGTTGGGATTTCAACTGTCCCTTCAGGTAAATCCGGCAGTGGTGTATCCTCAGCGGCAATCAGCGTCACTTCTGATACGACTGTTTCCTGCGGCGTGCCGATCAACGCTTCCGAAATGGAAGGACCAGTCACTTCTGCCTGTACTTCCGTCTGCTGTTCGGACTGCAATGCGATCACACGCGATATACCCCAAACCGAGAATGCGATCAGCAGCAATGCCATACCAATGCCAAAAACCAGGTCACCAGCGATAAAGCTACGCAATCTGGGTAAGTTCTCTGGGATGTTCGACTGTCCTCGTCGCCGGGCCGGTTTCAGAGGGTAGCGTTCCCGATGACGCGCTTGAAGCGCATCCGCAAAACGCAGCAACAGAGTATCTACATCCAGGTCTAAAAAGCTGGCGTAATTCGAAAGCATACCGCGCGTTTGAACCGGTGACGGCAGTTCGTCAAAGTTGCCTTTTTCCAGTGAATCCATGAACTGGGCGCGCATACGCGTGTGGCGCTCGATTTCATCCAACGTCAGGCTGAGCATTTCGCGCCGCCGCCGCAGTTGTAGACCGATCTCGTTGATGATCTCCTGTGACGAAATTTCAGGTTGAGCAACGATATTGGATTCCCGTTCGGGTTCAGATTCCGGTTCCTGTTCGAGCTCGGGTTCTTCTTCGATTTCCAAAGCGGCTACATCGTCTGTTTGTTTACGCGGAAGATAGGAGCTGGCCCATTCAAGGAATGTGATCGGAAGCTTTGGGCGCGGCTCGCCCCCATTTTCTTCCTCGGTCGTTTCGCTCACGGTGTTCTGGTTTGTATCTGCTTCGAGAGCCGAATCTGGCTCTGGAACGGGAGCAAGCTTCGGGGCTGATTGTGAAGCGGGCTCTGCATTCATCTCCCCCGATTCGCTTCTAACACGTTTCAGCCACGTTTGCCAGAATGGCTCCGATGGAGTTTCCGTATCAGATTTTTCACTTTCAGACTCGGGTTCATTTTCTTGCTGTACTAGCGCAGAAGCAGCCTGCTCCCCTTCGAATACAATTTCTATATCTGCCACTGGATCTGCCTGCGCAGCGCGTAATTCTTCTACCATCCGTTCAAGGTCGAGTTCCAGATACTGGGCGTAGTTACGTAGAAATCCGCGCGCCTGCACCGGCGAGGGCATGGCCGAATAATCGTCGGCTTCTAGGGCGCGCAAATATGCTAACCGGATTCGAGTGGCTTCCGCCGCCTTTGCCAGAGTCAGGTTTCGGTACTCACGCGCTTTTTTGAGCCTTTGGCCGATTGTGTCTGTCATGAAGATACTATTTTAACGCAACATCACCGGCCCCCACACATCGGGAATAAACCGGTGATGATGTCTATGTAACTTAGAAATTAATCTTCGTCGGATTCAGAAGCCTCATCCGCAGTAGCTTCATCGCTTTCGCTGGCTGGAGCTTCCTCCAAAGGCACTTCTTCGATCGGGGTTTCTTCCACAATAGGCGCTTCTTCGGCAACAGCCTCTTCAACCACAGGTAGTTCTTCGACAGCTGCTTCAGCAACCGGAGCTTCTTCTACCACGGGTTCTTCAACCGCTGAAACTTCTTCTAGAGCCTCGCCCTCACGATGGACGATGATTTTGATCTCAGGCACCAGATCCATGGTCAGGCGCACATTGGCGGTGAACTCACCTAAGTTACGGATCGGTTGCATATCAAGTTGGTGACGCTTGACCTCGTAACGGGTCTTCTCCTGCAAAGCGTCGGCCACATTTTGCGTGGTAATCGAGCCGTATAATTTTCCGGTTTCACCGGCTTTGGCAGTGAAGGTCAACACAACGCCAGCGATTTCATCGGCCAGCCCTTTGAGTTCCTGGTTCTGTTCCGTGCGACGGATTTCAGCCTGCGCACGAATGCGTTCAACTTGTTTCAATGCACCCGGAGTAGCCAACACGGCCAATCCCTGCGGAACGAGAAAGTTGCGGCCATAGCCATCAGCAACCTTTTTCACGTCGCCTGCACGGCCAAGTTTGTAAACGTCCTTTATCAACATTACTTTCATTTTATCTAGCCCTTTCTGGCAAAATTTTTGCCGCACGATGCGGCATTGGATGAGCGAAGGGTACAACGCTCGGCGGCGAATTGTACCAGAGGCTACTGTTCTTGCCAACCTTTGCAACAAAGGGTAAGATAAGCGCATGAATCGCTTTCCCATCGATTGGCGGCGCGTAGCGCTTATTGCCGGTGTGTTATTCCTGGTGGTGGTTATTGTGGATTTCAATTCCCGGCTGGAAGAACTCGATCGTCTCAATCGCCAGGCTGAGATCACACGCGCCGAAGCAACCCAGGTTGCGTTAACCCACATGGCATATGAAACCCTGGTAGCGAATGCCACTTCAGATCAAGTTGTAGAAGGTGATGTTCGCAGCAACGGTGGATTGATCCAAGAGGGGGATCATCCGGTTGTTGTGCTGGGGGATGAGAGCGCTCCCCCTCTTGAAAATCCCGAACCCACCACCATCCCTACCCAAAAACCAAACTGGCAGTTGTGGTGGGATTTGTATTTCGGCCAGGAATGAAGCGCCTGCACCTTTTTCCCGATACAACTAAAGTCAAAAACGAAACCCTGACCATCGCCGGTCAGGGTTTGGATTCTTTGGTGGACGAGTACGGGACACCGTTATACGTTTATGATCAGACGACCATGGATAATGCCGTCACTGACTACAAACGTTGCCTCGCTTCCCACTACCCCAATACTGCATCCGTTACCTATGCCGGGAAAGCCTACCTTTGCACCGCTCTCGCCCAATGGACACAACGTATAAACCTATGGCTGGATTGCACCGGCGTGGGTGAAATTGCAATTGCAAAGGCTGGCGGCGTTCTGCGCGAACGGTTGCTGGTGCACGGTGTCAACAAATCAGAGGAAGACCTGAACGCGGCCATGCAATACGCTGGAACGATTGTGGTTGATAACCTGAGTGAACTTCATCGCCTATCTGCTCTTTTTGCTCATTCGGGGGCTGAGCCCCCGAATGAGCGCTTGTGCTTATGGTTACGTTTGCAACCCGGCCTGGCAGTCTATACGCATGCCTACACGCAGACCGGACAGCATAATTCCAAATTCGGTATGGACAGGGAAGAGTTAATGGAAGCAGTTCTGTTTTGCAGGGAAAAGGGCTTGCCCCTGACCGGATTACACTTCCACCAAGGCTCCCAGTTCCGTGACCCTGCCCCGCTCAAACCGGCCATCAAGTTGGCACTTGATATGGCAAAGCAAATTGGATTTTCAGGCGAGTGGCACTTCTCTCCCGGCGGCGGCTGGGGCGTAGCTTATCATGAAGATGAAATGCCCCAACCTGAGATTGAGCCTTACATCAAGCTGATTGCTGAAACTGTAGTAGAAACCTGTCAGAAATTGGGGCTTGATCTGCCTCACTTGCACATTGAGCCCGGTCGCAGTATCGTGGCGCGGGCTGGGGTGGCGATTTATCGCGTCAATATTGTGAAGAGGCAGGGTGGCCGCACGTGGTTGCTGGTGGATGGCGGCATGGCAGATAATCCGCGACATGCGCTCTATGGGACAAGATATTCTTGTTTGCCGGTAGCAGACCCAAGCCGGGAAAGAAGCGAGCGCGTCCACATTGCGGGGCCATACTGTGAATCTGGGGATGTCATCATCGAAGATTTGGAGATGCCAAAAGTCAAGGAAGGCGAATTGATCGCAGTGCCAATGAGTGGAGCGTATCAACTCAGTATGTCGAGCCATTACAATGGGGCGCGACGTCCGGCGGTAGTGTGGCTGGAGACTGGAAAAGTTCAACTTATCCAGCGGCGGGAAACGGTAGATGATTTGATGCGAAGGGATATTGAGTTAGGTTGAATTAACCGGTATTTTGTGAGTAATCGTTGAGAATATCACGATCTGTAAAGACAAATTCTGTGCGGTTGATCTGGATCGCCCCTGCTTCTGCAAAGCGATAAAGAATACGGCAAACCATTTCTCGCGTCGTACCCACGCGGGAGGCCATTTCGTCCAACGTCAGATGGCGAGGAGCAATATTCTGGCTTGCCGGGAATTGCTCGAGCAGCATACGCGCCACGCGCCCGGTCAACGGTTGGAAGGCCAACTTCTCTACGATCTCGCTTGCAAATTGCACACGTTGAATTGCCAGGCAAGATAACTCCCAGGATAATCGCCCATTCTCCATCATGAGCGGCATCAGGTCATCGCGAGACCAAAATAATAGTTCGCAATCTTTCGTGGCTTTTAGTGCGGCAGGCATAGGGGCATTTTCGATAAAGAAAGCCAACCCCCAAAAAAGATCCCCCTCTCCAATTGATGCTAGAGTAAGGCTACGACCTTCGGGTGATTCCTTGACCGCTGTTACCTGGCCTTTCTGCACAAAAAATAGCTTCGGCCACAAATCCCCATGATGGACAATCCAGTCGCCGTTCTTGAACTGACAGGTTTGCGCACTGGCTTCTATTCTATGAAGAATATCTTCATCTAAGTGGGAAAAAATTGGATTTTGAAACAGGGACTTATTTTCCTTCACTGTGTGACCTGCTTTCTTTTTATTGAGGCCGATAAATCATTCTACAATGGATTTGCGTTAAGGCAAAGACAACGGAGGTGTGTTCGTGCTAAATTTCACATAGAAAGTCTGACATTAGGAACTATAAATGCTGCTCAAAAATAAGTTGTTGTTTTTCATAATAATGCTGGTCAGTTTCTTCCTCTCTGCCTGCTCGCGAACAAATACCGTCTGCCCGCTTGACGATGAAACGCCTCAACCCGCCCTTCAACTTGCTGACTTGATCGATATGCCCCCTGTTCAACCCAAATCTGCAGGGCCTATCCAGGTAGAAATTCGGGGGAAGCTGATGGAAATCGACAAGTTGGTGGATTATCCCCTCTGCAATGATATTTGGAGTGGAACGGTTTATGTCAGTTGTGATGCGCAGGTGGCAGAAGCAGAATTGGATGCGGATGCAAATCCACTTTTTCTAAAAGATTGTAATTTGGAAATCGAGCCCAATACGATAGTATACGTTGCCGCGCACAATGATGCGGCCTATTACAAAGGTTGTTCCTGTCATACAGGGGAAGATCCTTTACCATAAAACCCATTTCACAAGGAGAAACTAAAATGGAACGAAATGAAAAACTCGGCGGCATTGTCACTACCTTCGCTGGCCTGATGGGAATCCTCGGACATTTCATCATCTTCCTGAACTGGTATTTCCGCGGCATGGCAGCCGAGGCTGCGGAGCCGGGCTGCGAAATTCTCTTGAAATATATCAACCCCGCCATGGCCGACCTCGGCATCGTAGGCGGGGTGATTTTCCTGGTGAGTGCCTATGGCTTTTTCAACAAAAAAAGCTGGGCTTTCTTTATGTCGGTCATTGGCATTGTGCTATCACTGCAAGGCGCCTGGTTCATCAATGTACCATTTATGGCCGCAGGATTGCCGCCTGTATACTTTACGCTCTTCTGGCCATTCCTGATCATCTTCTTCCTGCTCATGGTTCCGGTTGGCAAATTAACCTGGAGCCGCACGTTGGTCGGGTTTCTAGCTGGCATGGCCTGGGTCTTCTGCCTGATGAACGGCATCGCCAGCCTGAGCCGCATCATCACCATCGGTGCTCCGTTCTTCAGCCTGGTGCAGCGTATGCACTGGATTGCCATGGTGGGCTGGGGAATCGTTACCGTTTCGATATTGATGGGTGCGAAAGAATGGACCTGGGTAACCGGATTCACAGCCGGCATGTTAGAGATTGTTGTCGGTGTTCCCCTCGCGATTGTCACCGCGCAGGAACTAGGACGCTTCTCCCTCTTCTCCCTAGCACCGATCTGCTGCCTAATCTTAGTTGCTATAATGGTCTGGCCGGGTGACCTATGGAAACGCTGGACAGATCCCAATAGTGCACCACAGGTGTTTGAAACCAAGATAAAAGCTGAACCTTCACCTGCAAAATAATTTTGTGACGAATTTTACTATAAACCGCTCCAACCATCTTTCCAGTGTTGGGGCGGTTTTACGAAATATAATAAGTCACTCCGAGTGTGATATTTATCACAGACAAAGATGTGGAAATCTCCCATAATAATTAGACAGGCTCGCAATCTAATATCAGAAGGAGAATGCACATGAACTGGTTCGATCGTATCATCCTACTCTTGACCGGCCTGACGGCCGTATACTTGGTGTGGCAATTTTGGAAACGCTACAGCTGGGAAAAGAAAGTGTACGTGCTGTACTACATCATGAGTTTTGTTGTATTGTTCGTCTCTGGTGTATTGCTGATTTTCATGGGCTATGGCATTCTGGGTTCACCCTTCGTACTGACCGTTGCCAGCCTGATTCCGTTAGGGATTTCAATCGGCATCATGCGCCAGTATTATGAGCAATATCTGCGCCCTTACATCTGGTTTGCCACTGTCGGCTTCTTGGCTATCGCAATTTCCAGTTTCGCAGGTTGGGAATTGGTGCGAAAGATCTCTGTGCCGGTCTTCCATGGCGTAGCCGGGCTAGTCATTTTTCTTGGCCCCTTCCTGGTCAACAAATACGGGCAGGGCCAAAAAGCAGCCGAAGGCTTCTGGTGGGTCGGCGTCGGCGGGGTATTAATCGGGTTGGGTGGCATTGCACTGGCATTCCTGTCAGTTGGTTCTCAATTGCTGTTCTTCAGCCAATCCTTTGTGCTGATGATCTTGGCTCCGTTGCTACTCTTGATGACATTGGCTTTCACCTTTGGGTTTGTGAAAGATATCAAAGAATAGTGTTCAAAGACCTGTCAGGTTTAAAAACATGGAGAGCGTCTATGCAAGCATTGAAAAACAGACTTAACTATCTTTTCGGCTCCACCAAAGGATTGATCCTGGTAGCCATCGCTATGGTTGCCATCGAGACCGCCGTGTGGGGTATGCTCTCTGGCCCGATGGCCGAGTTAGGCGTACGTGAGGTAGTGGTCAAAGCTCTTGGCATGGATTTAGTTCAAGCCGAGCGCGAGGGGCGCATCATCATCCTGTATCATTCGATTGCCATGGCGGTTGTTGCTATTGAAACGTACATGATCACCAGCCTGCTGAAGATGAAAGAGTTCTACAAGATAGCTGTACGCGCGCTCATCACCGTCGGCTACATCTTGGCGATGGTATTTGGCATGGGCTTCGCCTACTTCGGCCACAATTGGGCTCTTCACGGCGTATACATCTTTGGTTTGTCGCTAATTTTCTTCGCGGGGGTGCTGTTGGTTATCGCGCTCTGGCCATGGAACCCTGAATATCACGTAACCGACAAAGTCTACGCCAGCACCAAAAAAGGTGTGGATTTGGAGCGCGTGGCAATCTTCGCTACCGCAGTAACTACGGTCATTTCAGCGCTGTTCGGGGCCATCCCTGGCTCGTATTTTGGAAATGGCTTCGAGACCTTCCTGGCCGAGAATATCATCCGTTACCCTGAAAAGACCACCATGGAATACTCGGTCATCGGCCATCTGCACATCATGCTAGCACTGATCGCCATCATGATCACACTTATCATCGGTCGTTGGCTGAACTTCAAAGGCATCTTGCATAAAACCGCCATGCCACTCATGATCCTGGGCACCATCGTGCTCAACCTGGGCGTCTGGGGCGTGGTGACACCGCTCGAACCCATCGCCCACATGATCATCTACGTTGGCGCAACGCCCTCCATGTTTGCAGCATTACTCCTGCTGATCTGGAGTTGGGGAAAACTCATCCGCGAGGGCACAGCTAACTTGGAAAAGCCCACTTTTGGGCAGAAAATAAGTGCGCTTATCCGCGACCCGCTTCAGTTCGGCCCCACCTGGCAAATGCTCTTCATGAATTTCACCACCAGCGGCATCGGCATCTTCATGGCCATTCGCCTGAACGAAATCTTCCGCGTCTGGCCTGCACGCGAAGAGCGCATTGAACTGACTGGCCATTGGCACGTGCTCTCAGCCATCATCGCCACTATCATCCTGCTCTACTACGGCGACATGATCGGCCTGAAAGGCAAAGTCCGTCAGTGGTATGGCTGGGGCATCATTATCCTTTCCGATATCGCTTTTGCCGCCGTGACTGTCTTCGAGATGAAACGTCTTTTCATCAGCGAAGCCGAGCAGCAACCGCTGGTCAACCTGCTGATGTATATGATGGATTTCGGTCTTGGCATGTTACTAACCTTACTGGCAGTCGTAATGGTCTGGCGATTAATAGATTTGTTCAAGTCAAAAGGACGCTGGATAGAAGAAGTAGATCACGAACTCTCGCAGGAGGTGATGAAATGAAACGCATCATTCTAGACCTCATCCTGCTGATAGTTTTATTAACATCCTGCGCCCCCGTAGACCTGAACGCTCCGATACCAACCTTTAACACCGGAGTGAACCCCGACTCCTGGGCGCAAATTCCTGCAGGCGAATTTTACTTTGGCCAGCACGAAGATATCGAATCCACTGAAGCCTACGAGATCATGGTCACGGATGTGACCGTCAGCCAGTATGCAGCCTTTTTGAACGGCGCGCAGTCCGACGGGTCCGTGAAGATCGTTGACGGAGAAGTCGTCGGCTATTATCCCGGTGATGTCTTCCGTGGCGTCAAACATGAAGAACAGATCAAAGCAGGCGACTGGATTTTCATCCCACTCGAAGATCCGTCCCAGCGCATTGAATTCGATGGTTCTACATTCACATCCCAACCCAGCTACGAAAACCACCCCATGACGATGGTCTCCTGGTTCGGAGCACACGGATACTGTCAATATTTTGATTGGCGTTTGCCAACTGAAAAGGAATGGGAGAAGGCTGCAAGAGGCTCCGACACCCGTCCCTTCCCGTGGGGTGAGGAAATCCAGCGCGAAAATGCCAACTTCTACGCCAGCCGCGACCCGTTTGAGGATATGGGCAGCTTCGGCTCGCGCACTTCGCCGGTCGGGTTCTACAATGGTCAGAAATACGGCAATTACCAAACGCTTGACTCGGCTTCGCCTTACGGTCTGTACGATATGGCGGGCAACGTCTGGCAGTGGACAGGGGATGTGTACGAGGGGATGCATCTGCGCTTTTTGCGCGGTGGCTCAAAGGATACCTACGATATGGACTTGCGTGCCTGGGTGCGCAACAACGCTACGCCGACGTATGTGAGTCCCGGTGTGGGATTTAGGTGTGTGAGGTAAAATTGTGATGTGATAGTAGGGGCAGGTCTAATACCTGCCCCTACAAGGTTGAATTTAGGAGTATTCATGAAAACCATCGTCGCAAAATTCCGTCTCTACTGGCCACTGACCAAGGGATTGCAATCCGGCTTGCTGCTTGCAACCGGTGTGGCCGGGTACATGAGTGCACGCTGCCCCATTTTTCATATTGGCACGATCTTAGGATTGTCAGGCAGTCTGTTCCTGTCCATTGCAGGCAGCACCGTGCTCAACATGTGGTGGGACCGTGACATTGACGCCAAGATGCGACGCACCCAGAAACGCCCATCTTCGGCCGGAACAGTTTCACCGGAAGAAATTCTGCGCCTGGGATTAGTCTTATCGGTCATTGGCGTGGGCTGGGCTGTCGCCATCGATGCACTCTACGGTCTGGTGGTATTCGCCGGATTATTCTTCGATGTAGTCATCTACAGCATGTGGCTCAAGCGCCGCACTTGCTGGGGCATCGTCTGGGGCGGGGTTTCGGGCGCCATGCCTATCCTGGCTGGACGGGTGCTCGGCCTGGGCGGCTTCGATTGGATCGGCATCACTCTGGCACTGGGCGTACTCTTCTGGATTCCCACTCACACGCTCACGTTCAGCATGAAATTCTTTGACGACTATAAAGCGGCAGGAGTACCGACCTTCCCATCCACGTATGGGTTCGCGTTCACCCGCACAACCATTGCAATTTCGAGCGTGCTCGCTGCAGTTGCAATGGGCGCAGCCGCTTTTGGCATTGGCATGGCCTGGGGTTTCCTGCGCCTGCTGGGCGTACTCTCAGCCGGTCTGCTGATGCTGGCATTCACGATCACCTTCCGCCCCTCCGACCGGGTCAACTTCAGCCTGTTCAAATACGCTTCCATATATATGCTTGCGGCTATGATTCTGGTAGTTATCGAGGTGCTCTAACCCAGGATTGTCACGCGTGAGCAAAGCAAAGAATCTCTGCTATGAATAGCAAGACTCTTCGGTCGCAACAAACGCTCTCGCAGAGTGACATGTGACAAGATTCATGAAAATGACACCCATCGACCGCATGCTCCTGCTCCTTACCGTCCTGCTGGCTGCCTATCAAATTGTAGTTGGCATCGACGGCCTGAGTGCGCTGCCAATCATCGCTTACACCATCGCCTTTGGTGTATTGCTGGTTGCCGGCTTGCTGCTCTTCATTCTGGGTTTCGATGTGCTTGATAGCCCAATCGTGGTCATCATCTCAACAATTATCCCCTTGAGCCTGTCACTTGGACTGGTCTCGGAATATTTCGCATCCTACCGGACCCCTTACCTGCTCTTCGCCATCATCGGATTCGCGGCTGTGATCATCACCCGTTCGTTCACAACGTCTGAGAAGTTACCTGTCATCGTGCTGGCGATCATTCACGGGATAGCTGGACTGATCATATTTCTACTACCGATCATCTTCGCGATATCAGGCAAGGCGAAACCGGGCTTCGCACTGGTGGGCATCGGCGGCGGATTGATTGGGCTTGTAGGTTTGTTACTTTCTTTCTTGAAAACGGGCAAACCCATCCTTTCAAGGGAAAGGATCTTCAAAATTTTTCCCGGCTTGCTGCTGGTCATGACAGCCACATACGTAGCTGGATTTGCTCTAAGATGAACTTCACACCCTAAAGGTTTTTCCTACCTTCAGGGTGATATTTTTGAAAAGGAGAATGATATGTCTAGAAACACCTGGTGGGGAAAGACCTTACGCTTCATCGGCATTCTGCTGATGGGCATCACCGCGCTGTTCACGATTGCCGGTGGCCTGGGAACTACCTGCGTAGCGCTCAATCCAACTGGCTATGGAGAGGGCATGGCTCCGCTGGCACCATTCCAATGGCTGTATATCATCTTTGTGATCGTGACGACGGCTATTGGCGTCATGGCAGCACGCGCGGTTTTCTTGCTTGCCAAGAGTAAGCCCAATTCCTATCGCTACTCGATCATTGCGCTGGTTTTGGGGATCGTGGTCGGCGGTATTCATATGATGGTTTCACAAAGCTTGCGCGGCAAGTCCATGCCTGTAGACGGGGTGGTCTACACCACCGTGCTGACGTTGATCGTCTTCCTGCTCTTCCGCACCCCGAAGATCTGGCAGGGCGTGGACTACACTAGCGGCGATTCGAATGATCCAACCGGTCCGATGGCTGCAGCTAACACATTACTAGTCACTGGCATCCTGACGTTGACGGTGCAATACTGGGCTGGCCCCACCCACACCTGGGGCGGCACGAACTGGGCGGCGGCATTCCTGGTCACCAGCACGATGCTAGGGCTGGGTCAGTTGCTGGGCGGAGCAGCATTACTCATCCGACAGGAAAGGGCTAGGTTAACGGTCAGCAGGCCTATCATCCAGAGTTGATGCGGTGAGTTCATCCAACGACAAGACGCCAGTTTCCTGGCGTCTTATGATTTAAATCACCAAATTGTGACAATTTGCACAAAAAATCATTTTATCATGACATTTGTCATATAAAAGAAAGGGTCATTCATCATTTCATTTGTTTATGCTCTGTTTACGGTTAACCTGTAGACTGAATAAAAGCTGTCGTGCGGACAGCCATTTCCTATTTTTGGAAATTCAGAACCATTTTCCGGGCGGGAAGGAGGCACCTATGCTCAATCTGAAACCAAGTGTGCAAGACTCCGCACGGGACCGCGGTATGACACGCCGTGACTTCTTGAAATTTTGTTCATTAATGACAGGAGTCCTGGCGCTACCGCGTTCCTACTCAACGCGCATCGAGAAAGCACTCGCAGCACCGGCACGTACCCCAGTTATCTGGCTGGAATTCCAGGACTGTGCGGGCTGTACCGAGTCTTTGTTGCGCGCCTCTCGGCCTTCAGTGGCAGAGATCGTTTTGGATGTCCTTTCGGTGGACTATCATGAAACGATCATGGCTGCTTCCGGGTACCAGGCCGAGGATGCCAAGAAAGCCACCATTGATGCCGGGGGATATTTACTGGTCGTAGAGGGAGCGATCCCGATGGCTGAGAACGGTATCTATTGCACAATCGGGGGTAGAACCGCAATAGATTTGTTAGAGGAAGCCGCTTCCAACGCGATTGCCGTTGTAGCTGTAGGCAACTGTGCGACATTTGGCGGTCTACCGGCAGCCAAGCCCAACCCCACTGGCGCAGTTCAGGTCAACGAGTTGGTCACGGACAAACCTGTGCTCAATCTATCAGGCTGCCCATACAACGTGGTCAATCTGACAGCAACTGTTGTGCACTTCCTGACCTTCGGCGAGTTGCCAGCCATGGATGATCTTGGACGTCCGTTATTTGCCTACGGAGCGCGCATTCACGATAACTGCGAGCGCCGTGGTCACTTTGACGCGGGCGAGTTTGTCCAGGCCTGGGGCGATGAAGCACATCGCAAGGGTTGGTGTCTGTACAAGATGGGCTGCAAAGGTCCGGTCGCATTCCACAACTGTCCCGCAGTTCGCTGGAACGATGGCACCAGTTGGCCGGTCAAATCAGGGCACGGCTGTATTGGTTGCTCTGAACCAGGCTTCTGGGATCTGGGCGTTTACAACCAGGCTGACTTGCAACAATTCGCGCCGCCTACCACTTATGCACCTGTCCAATTGCCAAGCGCCAATGTTGATCCTGCTGCCGCAGGAATCATCGGTGCGGTAGCAGGCGCTGCAGTAGGTGCCGCAGGTGTGGCAGCTTACAATGCCCTCTCCAAGTCAGATGAACCTGAAGAAGATAGCGCGCCTGAGAAGAAAGAGTAGGAGGCGCTATGTCTATCAGCCGCAGAGATTTCCTGAAAGTTGCAGGGCTGGCTGCGGGAAGCGCCCTGGCGTTTCCCCAGAGTGCATCTGCATCCAGTGGAACTGACTCAAACGATCACGTGGCGATGCTGTACGACGCCACCATTTGCGTCGGCTGCAACGCCTGTACCAACGCCTGCCGTCAGTGGAATGAGACCGCGCCAGAGACCGATGAGCGCGGCACTTATGATGCCCCGCGCGAACTCTCCGCAGAAACTTACACACTCATTCAACTATATCAAGGCGAAGATGAATTCGGTTTTGTCAAACGCCAGTGCATGCACTGCGTGGACCCAGCTTGCGTCAGTGGTTGCCCGGTTACCGCATTGCAAAAAACATCCGACGGGCCTGTCACCTACGATAAAGACCGCTGCATTGGTTGTCGCTACTGCATGTATGCCTGCCCCTTCCATGTACCGCGTTTCGAATGGGATACAGCCCGCTACCCGGTCATTTCCAAGTGCCACTTTTGCTACGAAAGCCGAATCCAAACGGGCATTGGCGGACCGGCCTGCGCAGACCGCTGCCCCACCGGCGCATTGATCTGGGGTAAACGAGGTGATTTACTGGCCGAAGCCCAGCGCCGCATGGACGAAAATCCCGGCCGTTATGTGAACTATATCTACGGCAAGGATGATGTCGGAGGCACATCGGTGCTATATCTCTCCCACATCCCGTATGAAAACCTGGGCTTGGAAGACCTGGGCACGGAACCAGTTCCAGCCATTAGCGAGCAGACATCTGACTTCTTACTGCCTACCATTTTTGTTGGCGGGCCCTTGCTCCTGGCCGCAGTCCGATATATCCATAAGCGTGGCGGATGGGAGGAAACATGGCCAATCTAACCAAAACCAATAGGCGGACGAACCCCGCTTTCTGGGTGCTTCTGGCCCTGACCTTGTTGGGAGTCGGTCTATCCATCTACCGGTTGGTTGTAGGGCTTGGCCCCTCTACTAACATGAATGATCACTATCCCTGGGGTATCTGGATTACAGTTGACCTGTTCCTCATCCCGGTCGCAGGTGCAGCCTTCACAATATCATTGCTTTCCTATTTCTTTGGGCGTGAGCACTACCATGCCATCGTTCGTCCAGCCGTACTTGCTGGCTTGATTATCTACGGCATTGTAGCTGTGTTGCTGTTCCTGGATATTGGTCGTTGGAACCAGTTTTACAACATCCTGGTACCAGGCTACATCAACTTACATTCCTTCTTGGAAGAGATCAGCTTGAGCGTTACTTTCTACTCGATCATCCTGGTGCTAGAGGCTGCTCCCATTTTTCTGGAAAAGTGGAATATCACCGCCCCCATCAAATGGATCGACCGGAGTATCTTTTTCATTGCCGGTGCGGGGATTGTATTCTCAGTACTGCACCAGTCCTCTCTGGGCTCTCTCTTCCTGATTATGCAGCACAAACTCCACCCCCTCTGGTGGACTGGAGCTTTACCCCTGTTGGCCTATCTGCAAGCAATATATACAGGTCTTGGGATGACCGCCATCGCCATTACATTGGTCTGGCGTGCAATGAAACTCCCGATGGATCGCGAACTCTTCCGCCGCTTAGGGCAGGTAATGTCCCTCAATCTCTTGCTATACGGTGCAGTGAGATTTGGCGATTGGATGGGTTCTGGTGAACTTCCACTACTCTTCTCAGGTGATGCTTTTAGCCTGCTGGCCTGGCTTGAATTTGGTCTGGGCATTATCGTGCCACTCGCCATTTTGCTGTCCAAGCTGGTCGGGCATTCTGCAGGACCCTTCTGGGCAGGAGTCTTCTCACTGATCGGTACCTTTATCAACCGCTTGATGATTACATGGATCGGACTGGCCGAACCAAATCCGGTTGGCTATATTCCTTCCTGGGTCGAGTGGATGATTACAATCGGGCTGATCGCTGGCGGATTCCTGCTTTATAGTGTAATTGTCCGCCAGTTCCGCCTCCTCCCGGAAGCGAAAACTGCTCACTGATCCAATGACATATTCCAACTCCCAAACAAGGAGGTTTATCTATGGCACGAATAGCTATTGACCCCATCACCCGCATCGAAGGACACCTGCGTATTGAAGTTCAGGTAGACGAAGGTGCAGTGTCGGAAGCCTGGGCTTCCAGCACCATGTTTCGTGGGATCGAGATCATCCTCAAAGGACGTGATCCTCGCGAAGCATGGGCAATGACCCAGCGCATTTGCGGTGTCTGAACGACTGTACATGCACTCAGCTCCGTGCGAGCTGTCGAAGACGCCCTGCAAGTCAAAATCCCGAATAATGCGCGGATTTTGCGCAATATCCTTGAAGGCATCCAGTACGTACAGGATCATGTAATTCACTTCTATCACCTGCACGCTCTGGATTGGGTGGATGTTGTCAGCGCTCTTGATGCTGACCCCGCCGGAACTTCCGAATTAGCACAATCTATCTCCGACTGGCCTAAATCGAGCACTACCTATTTCCAGGGAGTAAAAGACCGTTTGGCCGCCTACGTCAACAGCGGACAACTCGGTCCATTTGGCAACGCCTATTGGGGTCATCCGGCTTACAAGTTACCACCGGAAGCTAACCTGATGGCTGTCGCCCACTACCTGGAAGCATTGGACTGGCAGCGCGATGTGATTCGCGCCCATGCTCTGCTTGGCAGTAAAAATCCACACTTGCAGACTTATCTGGCAGGCGGCATGGCCACGCCCATTGACCCGACCAGTCAGGCTGCGATCAATGCAGACACCATCGCCATGCTCAAAGACCTGTTCGGCAGAGCCAAAGCGTTTGTAGATAAAGTCTACCTGCCCGACGTTCTCGCTGTTGCGCCCTTCTACCTGGAATGGGCCGGCATCGGCGGCGGCGATGGCAACTTCATGTCCTACGGCGATTTCCCTGAAGAAGACGGCTCGCCATGGTTGCCCGCCGGTTATATCCTCGGCAAAGACCTGTCCAAGGTTTATCCGGTAAATCAGGATGACATCACCGAACATGTGGCCCACTCGTGGTACGAATACGAGGATGAATCAAAGGGCTTGCATCCCTTTGAAGGTGAGACCAAACCGAATTACACCGGGCCAGAACCACCCTATAACTACTTGAACGTCGATGACAAATATACCTGGATGAAGGCGCCGCGCGTCGGCAAGGACCCGATGGAAGTCGGCCCGCTTGCGCGCATGTTGGTCGCCTATGCCAGCGGCCACGAAAGTGTTGTAGCGACCGTTAACTTCGTACTCGAAACACTTGGCGTTGGTCCTGAAGTTCTGTTCTCCACCCTGGGCCGCACAGCCGCTCGCTGCATCGAGACGGTTGTCACTGCTGACAAACTCGACGGCTGGGTCAATGAACTGGCTGCCAGCATCGCCAGTGGCGACTACGAAGTCCACGCCAACGAAATGTGGGACCCTGAAAATTGGCCCGCCGAAGCAAAGGGCTGGGGGTTCACTGAAGCCCCGCGTGGCTCGCTGGGGCACTGGATCCACATCAAGGATAAGAAGATCGAGAACTACCAGGCCATCGTGCCCAGCACATGGAACTGCTCACCGCGCGATGCATTGGGCCAACCCGGCCCGTACGAAGCCGCATTGGTTGGCACACCCATCGAGAATGAAGAGATGCCGCTGGAAGTCTTGCGCACCATCCACTCATTCGATCCGTGTATGGCCTGCGGCGTGCACTTGCTGGATGTGGATGGCAATGAGATCAACCAGATTAGCCTGGACGCAGCTGACCACTTCTCCAACCCACTGGTACGCTTGCGCGGGAAGCCCAAAGCTGAAGATAGCGGAGTAGATTGCGGATGCAGCTAGACGGCAGTCCAGTCCAAACGCTCATTCTGGGCGTTGGCAACTTGCTGATGTCGGATGAGGGCGTGGGGGTGCACGTCATCCAACAGCTGGTAGCAGACTATCAACTTCCCGAGGAGGTCCAGGTTCTGGATGGGGGCACACTGGGCATGGACCTCCTGTACTATCTTGAGGGAACTGAGAATCTGCTGCTAATCGACGCCGTGCAAGCCCGCAAAGAACCAGGGACGTTAGTGCGCCTCGAAGGTGACGATGTGCCTGCTTTCATGTCGATCAAGATTTCTCCGCACCAATTGGGAGTACCGGACATGCTAGCCGCAGCCCATCTAATGGATGTTTACCCGCAGCGTATCGTGTTGTGGGGGGTGCAACCCGAACTGATG